>Ga0307515_10005608_pt1 | contig 25370 bp, 26 predicted proteins | sample 17_EM_MG_FD_194513 | JGI IMG/M metagenome (GOLD analysis project Ga0307515, IMG submission 194513) | Populus trichocarpa ectomycorrhiza microbial communities from riparian zone in the Pacific Northwest, United States - 17_EM | ecosystem: Host-associated > Plants > Roots > Unclassified | place... | reverse complement strand
ATGGGGCCTGCGCCCGCACGCCCGAGCCGCCGACCCCGCCCAGCGTGTGGCGTTCCTGCAGGCACGCCACCCTGTGCTGCAGGACGGCGGTGGTGTCTGCGGGCGCAGGCCCCATTCGCGGTCGCCATGGCTCTTGCGACGCGACAGCGGCATTGATGGCAGGGCGGTGGCGCGCTGCAGTAGTCGCCCGCGAGCGTGGGCCGGAGAACGCGGACACCGCCGTCGGCCTGGCGCGCGATGCATGCACGCAGGCTGCTCGGCCAACGGCAGCACAGGGCCGATAGCGGACCAAGGCGTGCGAAGCGAGCGGGGGAGTTTCACTTCAGCCGCCGTGACGCCGGCGCAGCACCTGCGCCGCTTCGACCATCGCCGCCAGCTTGCCCGCCGCGGTGGCGCGCGGGATGTACTTCATGCCGCAGTCGGGGGCGAGGATCACGTTTTCGGGTGCGATGAAGGGCAGGGCACGTTCGATGCGCGCGACGATGGTGTCGACCGACTCGACGGCCGGGTCCGACAGGTCCAGGCAGCCGACCATGACCTTCTTGCCGCTCAGCGGCAGCAGCGCGCTGCAGTCCAGGTTCGACTGCGCGGTCTCGATCGACACCTGGCGGCAACTGCACTGGGCCAGTTCGGGCAGGAACGAATAGCCGGTGGGCCGCTGGTGGATGATGGCGGCGTAACCGAAGCAGATGTGCACCGCCGTCGTGCCGGTGATGCCTTCGAGCGCGCGGTTCAGCGCCGCCAGACCGTAGCGGCGTGCCTTTTCGGGCCGCGCCTGCATGTAGGGTTCGTCGATCTGCACGACATCGGCGCCGGCCGCGAACAGGTCGCGGATCTCTTCGTTGACGGCAGCGGCGTAGTCCATCGCCGCTTCTTCTTCGCTCTCGTAGAAGTCGTTCTGCGCCTGCTGCAGCATCGTGAACGGGCCCGGCACGGTGATCTTGATCTGGCGCGTGGTGTTGGCGCGCAGGAACTTCAGGTCGTCGACCTCGACCGCATGGCGGCGGCTGATCCTGCCGACGATGCGCGGCACCGGGTTCGGGTGGCCAGAACGGTCGAGTGCGCTGCCGGGGTTATCGAGGTCGACACCGTCGAGCGCGGTGGCGAAGCGGTTCGAATAACTCTCGCGCCGGATCTCGCCGTCACTGACGATGTCGAGGCCGGCTTCTTCCTGGGCGCGGATCGCGATCAGCGTTGCGTCTTCCTGCGCCTGCTCCAGGTACTGCGGCGGAATGCGCCAGAGTTCGCGGGCGCGCACCCGCGGCGGGAAGCGGCCGGCGAGCTTCTCGCGGTCGATCAGCCAGTCGGGCTGCGGGAAGCTGCCGACGATGGTGGTGGGGAACAGCATCGTGTGTCCTTGTTGTTGACTCATGTTCCGAGGTAGGCGCGGCGGATTTCGTCGCGCTGCATCAGTTCGTCGGGTGTGCCTTCTGCGGCCATGCGGCCTTCTTCGAGCACGTAGGCGCGGTCGGCCACGCGCAGCGCCATTGCGACGTTCTGCTCGACCAGCAGCACGGCCGTGCCTTCGGCGTTGACGCGCTGGATAGCGCTGAACATCTCGCTGACGATCAGTGGCGACAGGCCGAGCGAGGGTTCGTCCAGCAGCAGCAGCCGCGGGCAGGCCATCAGTGCACGGCCGATGGCCACCATCTGCTGCTGGCCGCCGGAGAGTTCACCGGCGGCCTGGCCGAGCTTGACCTTCAGTGCCGGGAACAGCGTCAGCACCGATTCGAGCGACTGTGCGCGTTTTGTTTTTGCTGCCGGCAGGATGCTGCCGATCTCGAGGTTCTCGAGCACGCTCATGCCGCCGAACAGGCGCCGGCCTTCGGGCACGATGGCGATGCCGGCTTCGCAGAAGCGGTGCGGCGGCAGTGCCGTGATGTCGCGGCCTTCGAAGTCGATGCGGCCGCCGCGTGCCCGCAGAATGCCGGCGAGTGTGTTGATCAGCGTCGTCTTGCCGGCGCCGTTGGGGCCGACGACGGACAGCAGTTCACCTTTGCGCAGCTCGAAGGTCACGCCCCAGAGCGCCGGTGCCTGGCCGTAGGCTACCTGCAGGTCGCGCACTTCAAGCATTGGGCTTCTCCACAGCGGGCTGGCCGAGGTAGGCCGTCATCACCTCGGGCCGCTGCATGACCTCGGCAGCCAGGCCTTCGGCGAGCAGTTCACCGTGGTCGAAGACGACAACACGGTCGGTCAGCGCCATCACCGCGCGCATCACGTGTTCGACGAAAACCACCGTCGAGCCCTGGTCGCGGATGCGCCGCACCAGCGCCACGGCGTCGTCGATCTCGCTCGGTGTCAGGCCGCACAGCACCTCGTCGAGCAGCACCAGGCGCGGCCGCGAGGCCAGCGCCCGCGCGAGTTCGAGGAACTTGCGTTGGTGCAGGTTGAGTTCGTCGGGGTGGGCGTGGGCCTTCTCCTGCAGGCCGGCAAACGCCAGCCAGGTCATCGCCTGGCTGCGCGCTGCTGCCGGCGTGGCGATGCCGCCGCCGAACATCGCCGCCAGCGCGACGTTGTCGAGCACCGTCTGGTGCGGGAACGGCCGCGGAATCTGGTAGGTGCGCGAGATGCCGGCGCGTGCGATGAGGTGCGCTGCGCGGCCGGCGAGTTCCCGGCCTTCGAAGACGACGCTGCCGGCAGTCGGCACGTAGTGGCCGGTGACGGCGTTGATGAAGGTCGATTTGCCCGAACCGTTGGGGCCGAGCAGGCCGAGGATCTCGCCGCGCCGCACGTCGACGTCGACGCCGGCCAGCGCCTTGACGCCGCGGAACGATTTGGCCAGCCCGCGTGTGCGCAACAGCACCTCGCCCGCCGCCGACGCGACTGCCGGCGCGGGCAGCGCTCCGGCCACGACGATCGGCAGCCGGCGCGGCAGCATCTTCAGCAGCCGCGGCAGGATGCCGTCGGGCATGAAGAGGATCGCCGCGATCAGGATCACGCCGACCATCGCCTTGCCTGCGACGGCGTGGTTCGCGGCCGTGAAGCTGTACAGCAGCAGCGTGATCGCCACCGCGCCGACCGCTGGGCCGGCCCAGTGACGTGTGCCACCGAGCACGCTCATCAGCACCACGGTCAGCGGCACGGTGATCGTGAAGACCTCGCCGACGGTGACGTAAGACAGGAACAACGCATGGATGCCACCTGCCACGCCGGCCAGCGCACACGAGATGCCGAGCGCCACGAGTTTGTAGCGGTAGGTCGGCACACCCATCACCTCGGCCGCGTCTTCGTCGTCGTGGATTGCAAACAGGCCGGCGCCGAATTTCGTCGTCGTGATGCGCCAGGCGACCAGCATCGTCAGCGTCGCTGCGGCCAGCGCCAGCAGGTAGAAGGTCGACGACGGTGTCGGCCCGATCGCCGGCACCGGCACGGCAGACAACGAGACGCCGTTGCCGCCGTCGATCGGCGTGTTGACGATGATGGTGCCGATGACGAAGGTCACCGCCAGCGTCAGCAGCGCAAAGACCTCGCCGCGGATGCCTTTCACCCGGAACACCACGGCGCCGAGCGCGACGCCCAGCACGCAGGCCACGAGCGCAGCCACCGGCAAGGTCCACAGGAAGGGCCAGTCGTAGCGCGACAGCAGCGTGCTCGTCGTGTAGATGCCGGCGCCGAAGAACGCGCCGTGGCCGAACGAAAAGTACCCCGTGTAGCCCGACAAGATGTTCCACGAGGTCGCGAGCACGATCCAGTGCAGGATCAGGTACAGCAGCGAGTCGTAGAAGGCCGGCAGGCCGAGTTTCGGCACGAAGGCCAAAGCGGCGGCCGCAGCGACGATGGCGACGGGCGTGCGCCAGGGCGATGCCGCTTTTGCCGGTGGCACGCTGGTGCTGGCCACTGACACAGCGGCGCTCATGCGGCTCTCCCGGGGCGGAACAGGAGGATCGCAATCAGCAGCGTGAACGACACCAGCGGCGCCCAAGACGGCGCCGTCACCGCCATCGTCACCGCCTCGCTGACGCCGATGATCACGCCCGCAATCAGCGGCGCCAGCGCGCGGCCCAGGCCACCCAGCATCACCGCGGCGAAGACGACCCCGATCCAGGCGTAGATCTGCGACGGCGCCAGCGTGAAGCCGAGCGCCAGGCAGACCCCCGCCACCGAGGCCAGCGCCGAGCAGGTGCCCGCCAGCAGCAGCGCGTTGCGGCGCTGGTGGATGCCGAATGCGGCGGCAATCGGTGCGTCTTCTGCCGACGCGCGCAGCGCCTTGCCGAGGTCGGTGTAGCGCAGTACGGCCCAGACAGCGAACGACAGCCCCACGGCCAGCGCCAGCGTGATCAGCTCGGGCAGCGGGATGTACAGCCCGGCGAGCTTGTAGCGGTGTTCGCCGTAGGCCGATTCGAGCTTGCGGAAGTCGGCTGTCCAGATCGACTGGATCAGCGCCTCGACGATGCCGGTGAGCCCGAAGGTGACGAGCAGCGAATTGAACGGCGTGATCGCGAAACGCGCCATCAGCGCGTGCAGCCCGGCGCCGATGGCGAAGAACAGCGGCACGATGACCAACAACGTCAGCAGTGGGTCCATGCCCATCGACGCCATCTGGTAGCACAGGTAGGCGGCGAGGAAGGCAAACGCGAAGTGCGCCAAGTTGATCAGCCGAAGCAACCCCCACGACAGGCTCAGACCCAACCCGAGCAAGCCGTAGAGGGCGCCGACGAAAACGCCGGACAGCACACTTTGCGCCAGCAGCGTGGCGCTTGGCATCGTGAAACCGGACATGGCCTAGTTGGAGAGCAGCTTCGCCCCGCCAGCGGTGAACTCCTTCGGCCACACGACCGTCCAGTGGCCGCCTTGCACCTGTTTGATGCGCATCAGGTCGTCGCCGTAGTTGCCGGTGCCATTGAAGCGCAGCTTGCCCTGGATGGTGGTGGCGCCGTTGGCCTTCAGCCAGGCCGCGATCGCCTTGTCGTCCAGGCTCTTGGTGGCGGCGACGCCGGCCTCCAGAATCTGCCACGCGGTGTACGACGCCGCGGCCTGCACTTCGACCGACGGGTCGGGCAGCTTGGCGGCGGTCGCACGTTCGCGGTAGAGCTTGACGAACTCGGCTGCGCCCGCGTTGCTGGTGAACGGCAGCTGCTCTTCGAAGATCGTCACCGACAACGCGTTCTTGGCTTCCGGCAGCGACACCAGCGGCCCCGGCGCCGGGTACAGGTAGAAGTGCTGGGGCGGCTGGTACTCGATCTTCTTCATCGCATCGAGCAGCAGGTTGCCGTCGAGGCCGATCGCGCCGACGAAGACGAAGTCGGGCTTGGCGTCCTTGATGCGGTTGGCGATCGGGCCGAAGTCGCGGTTGCCGAAGTCCCATTCGAGGAACAGCACCTCGGTCAGGCCGCGTTTTTTCAGCACCTCGCGGGCGCCGGCCGCCATGAACTGGATCGACGGAAACTTGCTCGTCACGACGGCCACCGTCTTCGGCGGCTTCGGGCCGGCGGCAAGCGCGTCGAACAGCGTGTTCGGCACCGTCGTCGCCGGGTCCGAGCCCAACGACCAGGCCGGGAACTGCATCTCGTATTTGGCCAGCGCCGGGATGCCCAGCGTGTGGTGCACCAGCACCTTGTTGTAGCGCTGCGCCACGCCCATCGCCGAGAGAATGGCGCCGGTGGCGTACGGGCCCATCAGCAGGTCCACCTTGTCGGCCGTGACGAGCTGCTCGTACAGCGTGCGCGCCAGGTCGGGTTTGCTCTGGTCGTCCTTCAGCGTCCATTCGAGCGGCCGGCCGAGCCAGCCGCCGCGTTTGTTGGCCTGTTCGACGTAGATCTCGCCGACGATTTTGTGGATCTGCGCCGTGGCCGACAGCGGCCCGGTCAGCGCGAGCGTGCTGCCGATGCGGATGGGGGCGCCAGGCTGGGCCCGCACCAGTTCCGTGGTGCCGGCCAGGGCGGCGAGGGTGATGCCGAGTGCGCTGCGGCGTGTGACCGTGTCCATCCGATGTCTCCAGTCTTCTTTGAGGTGGCCAAGAGCATAGGCAGGAGCGGCGGTTTGCACAGTGATGAATCTCCATCGATATCATCGACCGCATCGATCATTTGGAAGGGTTTCCATGGAGCTGAGGCATCTTCGCTACTTCGTCGCCGTCGCGGAGTGCCTCAGCTTCACGCGTGCCGCCGAGCGTGTGCATGTGACCCAGTCGACCTTGTCGCACCAGATCCGTCAGCTCGAAGAGCAGGTCGGGCATGCGCTGTTCGACCGCATCGGCAAGCGGGTTGTCACCACCGAAGCCGGCCAGCTCTTCCTGGCCTATGCGACGCGGGCGCTGAAGGAGGTGGACGCCGGCATCGCGATGCTGCGGCCAACGGCTGGCGACCTGACGGGCCAGGTGCGGGTCGGTGCCACCCACACCTTCAACATCGGGCTGATCCCCGAGTGCGTGGCGCTGTTCCTGACGCGCCACGCGACGGTGAAGGTCTGCGTCGAGGAACTGCCGGCCGACGACATTGGCCGGCAGCTGCGCTCGGGCGACCTCGATCTCGGCATCGCCTACCGGCCCAGCGGGCCGACCGACCTGACCTTCGAGCCGCTGTACAACGAAGAGATGGTGCTGGTGGTTGCCGAGACGCACCCGCTGGCGCGCCGCCGGCGCATCCGCATGGTCGAGCTGCACCAGCAGGCGCTGGTGCTGCTGCCGCCGCGTTTCACGACCCGGGTGATGCTCGAGGAGTGTTTCGCGGCCTGCGGCGCCGAGCCCTCGGTCGTGGCCGAGATGTCGACGGTGGCACCGATGATCGGCCTGGTGCAGCGTGCGCCCGTGGGCACCATCGTCTCGGCGAACGCCGTTCCGGTGGAACTCGCGGGCCTGCGCACGGTGCCGATCGAGAGCCCGACTCCCATCCGCACCCCGGGGCTGCTGTGGCGCGCCCAGGGCGTGAAGGCGCCGGCGCTGCAGGCCTTCGCCGTCATCGTGCGCAAGACGGCGCTGCGGCTGCAGGCGCGACAGCGGCATGCCTGAGTGGTTGAGGCGGCGGCGATTCTCGCCAGCAGTCCGTCAGGCTTCGTCGGCCTCGATCTGCAATTGCAGCCGCCGTGCGCCGCCGCATTCGGCAATTGCCGACAAACGCAATGTCTGGGCCACTGCGACGGTGGCCTGGAATCGATAGTCCAGGCCATCGAATGGCGCCGGCTGCTGGGTGCCGATGCGGCGTTGCCATTGCAATTTGCCGTCGGCATAAACGCGCAATTCATGCCAGGGCTCGGCACTGTTGTCGAGAGCCCGCACCGACATTGACACGGCAATCTCGAAACGGCGTTCGCGTTTCGCCTCCGCAGGTATGTCGAGCCGCGCCACGGCGGCGTCTCCGGCCTGCACCGACCAGCGTTCGGGAATTTGTTGGCGTCGATTGGAACTCATGAATGCGCAAGGGAATGAATGAACGAATGGGTCGAATGCGGGTTGAATGCGGGTTGAATGCGGCGCGATGGCAACACGAATACGATTCTCTACAATTGTCGTGCAATGATTGGCAACCGCTGCCGTATCATTTGCAGCGTTGAGTTTCATTCACGAACAAAGGACCAGCTTCTCATGGCCAAGACTTACGCCGACATTCAGAAAGAAATCACCGCGCTGCAGAAAGCCGCGGATGCCCTGCGGCATAAGGAAATTGCCGGTGTCATCGATCGCATCAAGGTCGCCATCAGCACCTACAGCCTCACGGCCGCCGACCTTGGCCTCGGCGGCAAGTCGGTAGCCGCCGCCGCGCCCAAGCGCGCCCAGAAGGCAGCGCCGGCCAAGCGCAAGACACCGGGCGTGGCGCGTTTCCGCGACGACGCCGGCAACAGCTGGTCGGGCCGCGGCCGCCGCCCGGGCTGGTACATCGCGGCATTGGCCGCCGGCAAGAAGCCGGAAGAGCTGAGCGCCTGACCCGCTGCCGCTGGCCGCCCGCGCTGCGCAACGCATGAAACCGCGGCCCGGCACCGGCGGCCTCGTCTATTCCACCGACAGCGGGCGCATGTGCCCGGCCTGCCGGCAGCCGCTGGCGGCCTGCGCCTGCGCCGCCGTGCAGCGCCCGGCGGGCGACGGCATCGTGCGCGTTTCGCGCGAGACCCAGGGCCGCAAGGGCAAGGGCGTGACGCTGGTGCGGGGTCTGCCGCTCGACGACAACACGCTCGCCGACCTGGGCCGCCAGCTGAAGGCCCTGTGTGGCTCGGGCGGCACGGTCAAGGACGGTGTCGTCGAGATTCAGGGCGAGCACCGCGACCGTGTCGCCCTGTTCCTTCAGAAAGCCGGCTGGACCGTGAAACGCGCGGGCTGACCTGGGTACACTGCGCCGCAGCGGCTGCTGGGGCAGCCACGGTTTCAAGACGGTTTCAAGACAAACGCCCAGAGGAATTCGATGAAGATCCGCACTGTCCTTGCCACTGCTGCGCTGCTGTGCGCAAGCCCGGCTTTTGCTGCGCCGCCGGCCAAGGCCGTTCTGCTGGACTTCTCGAGCGACGCACTGATCGACGCCGCCAGTGCCAAGGCCATGTTGGCCGAGGGCATCCCGGCGAAGGTCTGGAAGGTCTACCCGGCGTCGAAATGGGGCTTCGTGAGCCAGGTCGAAGGCGGTGTTACCGCGGCCGGCGTCTGTGTCGTCACCGCCCGCGTGATGATGATTGCGCTGACGCCCACGATGAAGGCACCGCTGTTCCGGCCCGAGAAGACCGCCACCACCTTCGACGCTGCCAGCGGCGCCAGCAACGAGCAGTGCAAGCAGCTGGCCAAGAACAAGCTCGGCGAAGCCGTGCAGGGCGTCGTTTCGAGCCTCGTCAAGTCCTGAGCGCCTGGCCGGGCCGCGCCAGAGTGCGGCCCGGCCGGTGCAGGGGGTCAGGCTGCCGGGCTGGTGACACCCAGGCAGTTGTTGCAGCGGCCCAGGCCGCGCAGACGCGGGTCGGGCTTGCCATCGCCGGTCTTGAAGTTGGCGTGGCACTTGATGCACACGTACATCTTCGAACTCGACATCATCGGCTTCACGCCGGGCTCGGCGTTGGGCCGCGCTGCCGTGTATTCGGCCTGCGTCTGACGGAGCTTCGGGGCGGAGCCGGGGGTTGGGGCTGACGGTACTTCGGGTCGGCGAGTTGCCATGGCGCGGTGTGGGGGCTGGTGGCCCTCTGGTGAACGCTAACCCTCTATTGTCCGCCGAAATGGCGGTGTGCGCTGCAACCGGGACACCGGCATCTGGGTGGCGATGGCCGGACGACAGGCGCTGCAGCACCTGGAAGCCCCCGGTGGCGCGTTCCTTGCACAATCGCAGCCGACGCCCGTATCCCCTGTCGAAGGGCCCGGGTACAACGGATCGAAATGAAGAATCTGCAGTTGGGACTGTGATGCAAGAGAGCTTGAAAGACCTGCTCGCCGCGGGCGCCGAGGAAGCCCCGGCGATTTCGGCGCCGTCGCGAACGGGCTTGAGTTTCGGTGGCCTGCGCACGCTGATCGCCGCCACGATCGAGCGCCTCAACGACCTGGGCATCGGCCGCAACGACCGTGTCGCCATCGTGCTGAACAACGGCCCCGAGATGGCCACCTGCTACATGGCCTGCGCCAGCGGCGTGGCGAGCGCGCCGCTGAACCCGGCCTACCGCGCCGAAGAGTTCGAGTTCTACCTGTCCGACCTGAACGCCAAGGCGCTGATCGTCGAGCAGGGCAGCCACTCGCCGGCGGCCGAGATGGCGGCCAAGCTCGGTGTGCGCGTGATCGACCTCGTCGTGCCGGCAGGCGCGCCGGCCGGCCTGTTCTCGCTGCAGCCGCGCGATGGCGGCACCGGCAGCGGCGCGGCAGCGGCAGGCGGCTTCGCCGAGCCCGACGACGTCTCGATGGTGCTGCACACCTCGGGCACGACCTCGCGGCCGAAGATCGTGCCGCTGTCGCAGCGCAACCTGGCGACGTCGGCGTCCAATATCCGGAACACACTGCAACTCGGTGTCACCGACTGCGGCCTGAACATCATGCCGCTGTTCCACATCCACGGTCTCATCGCCGGCGTGCTGGCGCCGCTGGCCGCGGGCTCGCAGGTGTTCTGCACGCCGGGTTTCAATGCCTTGAAGTTCTTCGCCTGGATGGACGAGGCGAAACCCACCTGGTACACGGCGGTGCCGACGATGCACCAGGCCATCCTTTCGCGGGCGTCGAAGAACCGCGACATCATTGCGCGGCATCCGCTGCGTTTCATGCGTTCGTCGTCGTCGTCGATGCCGCCGCAGGTGATCAAGGAACTCGAAGACACCTTCCATGCGCCGCTGGTCGAGTCCTACGGTATGACCGAATCCGCCCACCAGATGGCAAGCAACCCCTTGCCGCCGGGTTTGCGCAAACCCGGCACCGTGGGCCTGGCGTCGGGGCCGCAGATGGCCATCATGGCCGAAGACGGCACGCTGCTGCCGCGGGGCACGGCGCCGGAAAACACCGGCGAAATCGTGATCCGCGGCGCCAGCGTCACGGCGGGCTACGAGAACAACCCGAAGGCCAATGCCGAGGCCTTCCACGACGGCTGGTTCCGCACCGGCGACCAGGGTGTGATCGATGCCGACGGCTACATCAGCATCACCGGCCGGCTGAAGGAAATCATCAACCGCGGCGGTGAAAAGATCAGCCCGCGCGAGGTCGACGAGATCATGATGGACCACCCGGCGATCGCGCAGGTCGTGTGTTTCGGCATGCCGCACCCCAAGCTCGGCGAGGAGATCGCCGCCTGCGTCGTGCTGCGTGAAGGCCAGAGCGCGACGGAACGTGAGCTGCAGGCCTTCGTCGGCGTGCATGCGGCCGATTACAAGGTGCCGAAGAAGATCCTCTTCATGGACGAGATTCCCAAGGGAGCCACCGGCAAGCTGCAGCGCATCGGCCTGGCGGCCAAGCTGGGGCTGGGCTGATATCCCCAGTGCCGCGAGACACGGCAATCGGTTAAAAGGCGCAGGCCGTTTTCGCGTGCGCTGCGCGCCGAGGCCAACCAAGGAGTCGTTGTGGGTGCCATTCGAGTTCGTCATTTCGCCACCGGGCTGAGCGCCTGTTTCGGCCTTCTGGGCCTGCTGGCCAGCGCCGCGGCGTTGGCCTGGGAACCGAGCAAACCGGTCGAACTCGTCGTGCCCGCGGGCAGCGGCGGCGGCGCCGACCAGATGGCGCGTTTCATCCAGGGCGTGGTGGCCAAGAACAAGCTGATGGCCCAGCCCATCATCGTCGTCAACAAGTCGGGCGGCGCCGGCGCCGAAGGTTTTCTCGACGTCAAGGGTGACAAGGGCAACCCGCACAAGATCGTCATCACGCTGTCGAACCTGTTCACCACGCCGCTGGCCACTGGCGTGCCGTTCAACTGGCGCGACCTGACGCCGGTGCAGATGCTGGCGCTGGACCAGTTCGTGCTGTGGGTCAACGAAGAGTCGCCCTACAAGACGCCGAAGGCTTTTCTCGACGCGCTGAAGGCCGGGCCTGACAAGGCCATCAAGATGGGCGGCACCGGTTCGAAGCAGGAAGACCAGATCATCAGCGTGATGATGGAAAAGGTCGCCGGCAAGAAGATGACCTACGTTCCGTTCAAGGGCGGCGGCGACGTCGCGGTGCAACTGGTGGGCAAACACATCGACGCCACCGTGAACAACCCGATCGAGGCTGAAGGGCACTGGCGCGCCGGCAAGCTGCGCCCGCTGTGCGTGATGGACAAGGTGCCGATGCCGTACAAGGCCAAACTCACGGCCACGATGTCCTGGGGCGACATCCCCACCTGCGCTTCGGCCGGTGTGCCGGTGGACTACCTGATGCTGCGCGGCATCTTCATGCCGCCGGGTGTTTCGCCCGACCAGGTGCAGTTCTATCTGGACCTGTTCAAGAAGGTGCGTGCGCTGCCCGAGTGGCAGGAGTTCATGAACAAGGGAGCATTCAACACCACGGTGCTGAGCGGCCCCGAGTTCTTCGACTGGCTGGGCAAGAACGAGCAACTGCACCGTGTGCTGATGCGCGAAGCCGGTTTCATCGCGCAATGAGCGGCCCAGCCGTCGGGGCGCGCGGCCCCGAGCTGGCCGTGGCTGGCTTCCTGATGGCGGTGGGCGGCCTGGTCATCGCCGACAGCCTGCGCGTGGGCACCGGCTGGGCCGACGACGGCCCGCGCTCGGGCTACTTTCCGTTCTACATCGGCTGCCTGCTGGTGGCGGCCAGCGGCTGGACTTTCGCCAAACAACTGCTGCGCTGGGCGCGCGACAGCACGCCGTTCGCCGAACGCGCGCAGATCGTCCAGGTGGTGGCCGTGCTGGTGCCGATGGTGGCCTACGTCGTGGCGATCTTCCCGCTGGGCATCTACCTGGCGTCGGCCGCGCTCATCGCCTACTTCATGTGGCACTTCGGCAAGTACCGCTGGCGCGTCACGCTGCCGGTGGCCGTCGGCGTGCCGCTGTTCTTCTTCGCGATCTTCGAACGCTGGTTCCTGGTGCCGCTGCCGAAGGGGCCGATCGAACACCTGCTGGGGCTGTAGATGGACGAACTGTCGAATCTGGCCCACGGCTTCGCGGTGGCGGCAACGCTGCCGAACCTGGTGTTCATGCTGGTGGGCATCACGCTCGGTGTGCTGATCGGCGTGCTGCCGGGGCTGGGCGGTGCCAACGGCGTGGCGATCCTGCTGCCGCTGACGTTCAGCATGAACCCCACCTCGGCGATCATCATGCTCAGCTGCATCTACTGGGGTGCGCTGTTCGGCGGCGCGATCACGTCGATCTTGTTCAATATTCCCGGCGAGCCCTGGAGCGTGGCCACCACGTTCGACGGCCACCCGATGGCGCAGCAAGGCAAGGCGGCGCAGGCGCTCACCGCGGCCTTCACCTCGTCGTTCGTCGGCGCCTTGTTTGCGGTGCTGCTGATCACCTTCCTGGCGCCGCTGCTGGCGCGCTTTGCGCTGAAGTTCGGGCCGCCGGAGTATTTCGCCGTGCAGCTGCTCACGTTCTGCAGCTTCGTCGGCATGAGCAAGGAGCCGCCGGCGAAGACGATCGCCGCGATGATGCTGGGTTTTGCACTCGCCGCCGTCGGCATGGACAGCGTCACCGGCACCTTGCGCATGACCTACGGTTTTCCTGCGCTGCTGAAGGGCTTCGACTTCCTGATCGCGGTGATCGGACTCTTCGGCATCGGCGAGATTCTGCTGACGATGGAAGAGGGCCTGGCCTTCAAAGGCAAGAGTGCCAAGATCAGCTTCCAGGTGGTGCTGCAGACCTGGGCCGAGATCGCAAAACACTGGAAGACCTTTCTGCGCTCGACGGCCATCGGCTGCTGGATGGGCATCACACCCGGCGGTGCGACACCGGCCTCGTTCATGAGCTACGGCATGGCGCGGCGTTTCGCCAAAGACCCGGCCAGCTTCGGCAAGGGCAACATCCAGGGCGTGATCGCGCCCGAGACCGCGGCGCATGCCGCCGGCACCGCGGCGCTGCTGCCGATGCTGACGCTGGGCATCCCGGGCTCACCGACCGCGGCCGTGCTGCTGGGCGGGCTGCTGATCTGGGGCCTGCAGCCGGGGCCGATGCTGTTCATCGAACAGAAAGACTTCGTCTGGGGCCTGATCGCCAGCATGTACCTCGGCAACATCGTCGGCCTCATCGTCGTGCTGACCACGGTGCCTTGGTGGGCGGCGATCCTGCGCATTCCGTTTTCGGTGATCGCGCCGGTCATCATCGTGATCTGCGGCATCGGCGCCTACACCGTGCACAGCTCGATGTTCGACGTGGTGATGATGCTGGTCTTCGGCGTCATGGGTTATCTTTTCAAGAAGCTCAAGTACCCGCTGGCGCCGCTGGTGCTGGCGCTGGTGCTGGGCGACATGGCCGAGGCCAGCTTCCGCCAGGCGATGCTGCTCTCGCAGGGCTCGCTGGCGATCTTCTGGTCGAACCCGCTGGTCGGCACCATCACCGGGCTGGCGCTGGCGCTGCTGGCATGGCCGCTGCTCAGTGCCGGCTGGAAGGCCTTGCGCCCGGGCGAGGCACCGTTGTCGGGAGGTGCGAATTGAAAATTGCAGTGGTCGGCGCAGGCGCCATCGGCGGCTACCTCGGCGCCAGGCTGGCACGTGCCGGCGAAGAGGTCACGTTCATTGCGCGCAACCGCAACCTGGAAGCGATCAACGCAGACGGTTTTCGCCTGATCCTGGAAGACGGCAGCGAAGAGCACACGGCCGCCGTGCGTGCCGTGCAGCACATGGCCGACGCCGGCCCGCAGGACGTGGTGCTGCTCACCGTGAAGGCGCACCAGGTCGTCGATCTGCTGCCCGAACTGCGGGCGCTGTTCGGCCCGCAGACGGCCGTGGTCACGATGATCAACGGCCTGCCCTGGTGGTACTTCCACAAGCTCGCCGGCGCCCACGAGGGCCGCGGGCTCGAGAGCGTCGACCCCGGCGGCCGCATCGCCGCGCACATCGAACCCGAGCGCATCATCGGCAGCATCGTCTACCCGGCCGCCGAACTCGTGCGGCCCGGTGTGGTGCGTGTGATCGAAGGCAACCGCTTCACCATCGGCGAGCCCGACGGCAGCCGCAGCGAGCGCATCGACGCCTTGTCGCAGGCGCTGATGAAAGCCGGCTTCAAGGCCCCCGTGAGCAAGGACATCCGCAGCGAGATCTGGATCAAGCTCTGGGGCAACCTGAGCTTCAACCCGATCAGCGCGCTGACCCACGCGACCCTGGAAGACATCTGCCGCTTCCCCGCCACCCGCGCGCTGGCCAGCAGCATGATGGCCGAGGCGCAGGCGGTGGCCGAAGCCCTGGGCGTGCGCTTCAAGATTTCGCTCGAGCAGCGCATTGCCGGTGCCGAAGCCGTGGGTGCGCACAAGACCTCGATGCTGCAGGACGTGGAGCACGGCCGGGCGCTGGAACTCGAAGCGCTGGTCGGCTCGGTGGTCGAACTCGGCCGCGTCACCGGCATTGCCACGCCCACCATCGCGGCGCTCTACGCTGCCACCTCGCTGCTGTCGCGCACGCTGGCGGCGCAGCGGGGGCGCTTGCGCGTCGAAGCGGTGTGATGGGCTGAAGCGCCTAGCCCAAGGGCTTGTATCGCCCTTGGGCCTTCGCCAGGCGCAGACGCCTTCCGGCGTCTGCGTCCGGGCTCAGTGCAGCGTGTCGTCGGGCGGCCGCTTGCTGAACGACTTGGGCCGGTAGACGTTGCCGTCACGTTCGACCGCGCGGCGGGCGCGTTCGATCGCAAGTTCGGCTTCACGGCGCGCCAGGTCGCGGTGGCGGCGCCAGTGGCGCACCCGCTCGAACAACGCCGACACACGCTGCCGCCGCACCGGGCCGATCACCATGCCCAGCAGCAAGACCACGCAGATGGCCAGGCCGATGCCCGCGAGCAGCTTTTCCACCATGGCGCCAATCTAACGCGAATTCGCCCCGGCGGGGGTGTGCCGGTGTTTCGGTAGCGGCGAACTGCTCAGCTCTTCGCCAGGAACTCTGGCACCCGCACTTCGCAGACGATGCCGCGTGGCAGGTTTTCGCGCCAGCGCACTTCGCCGCCGAGCAGCTTGACACGCTTGCGCACGCCGCCCAGACCCAGGCCATGCGCCCAGGCCTGCGGGTCGCGGCCGTTGCCGTCGTCAGCAACGCTCAGCGTGAGCTGGGTGCCCACCAGGCTGAAGGTGACGTCGACCTGGGTCGCCTGCGCGTGGTAGATGGCGTTGCTGATGAGTTCGCGCATCACGCGCGTCAGCGCCGACCACTGCACCACGCTGAGCCGCACGTCGCGGTCGGTCTCGAACGACCAGCCGAGCTGCACATGGGCGGCGGTGAGGCGCTGCGTCAGGTCGCTCTTCCATTCGGCCGCGGCGTGCGAGAGCCGGTGGTCGGCGGCGGCGAGGCCGCGGGTCAGCGTCTTCAGGTCGAGCAGGGTGTGGCGGACGTAGTCCTCCATCTCCGGGCTCTGCGCCTTGTACATCAGCGTCAGCAGGCGGGCGCCGATGTCGTCGTGCAGGTCTTGCGCGATGCGCTGGCGCTCTTCGCTGCGGCCGCGTTCGACCGCCTGGTCGTAGGCCACGGCGCGGCGTAGCTGTTCCACCACGCGGTCGGCCAGGCGTGCGTCTTCGCTGCTGAACAGGCGTTTGCCGCGGTGGGCAAAACGCAGCACCAGGGCCAGCGGCGGCCGGTTCGGGTTGTCGCTGCTGCCGGTGCGCACCGGCACCACCATCGCCGAGCCGCCGCCAATCACGAGCGATTGCGCGGCGGCGCGGTCCACACGCACGGCCTCCAGCGGCTCGAACAGGTCGCGCAGCAGCTGCGCCAGCAGCGCTGCATAACGTGTGGGCTGCTCCTGCACTTCGCGCGCGACGCGGTAGAGCTGCTCGAAGGTGCGCTCGGTCGTCAGCACGCTGGTGCCGACCATCTGGTTCAGGATCCACTGCCGCGCCGCGGCATAGGCGCCGAGCGAGAAAAACACCGCCAGCGTCAGCGACGTGAACTGGCCGAGCGAGAAGATCGCGACGAACAGCAAGTCGAGCGAGGTCGCTATCGTGCTGATGCCGGCCAGCATCGCAAATTCGCGCAGCACCTGCTTGGACCGCGACAGAAACGGCACCAGCAGCAGCAGCGACGCGAAGAACACATACCAGATGACCGAGCCGATGACGGCGATGCTGTGCGGTACACCCGGCTGGCCCGCCGACACCGCCACACCCACGGTCACCAACAGCAGGGTGCCGGCGGCGATGCCGCCGAAACGCCGCATCACGGCAGCGAACGGGTTCGGCTCGATGTGGTACGACCAGCTCAGCACCAACAGCGCTGCCGTGCCCAGCAACAGCATCGTGCCCTGGGCAAACCACCACAGGCCCGGCAGCAGGCCGGCCTGTGCCAGCAGCAGCACCAGCAGCGTCGTGGCCCAGGCGGCCGCGGCGATGGCATTCGCGTGCGGCACACGCCGCGGGTGCAGCGCAAACGCGTGCACGCCGGCGGCGGCGGTGCACAGGTCGAAGGCCAGGCGCGGCATCAAGGCGTTGGCCAGCGCGCCCGGTGGCAGGCCCAGGCCGCGCATCGATTCGAGCGCGATGAACAGCAGGTTGGCAGCCTGGCACAGCGTCATCACCACATACAGCAGGTTGCGGCCCTGCGGCCGCACCAGCACGACGACGATGCCGATCAGGTACAGCAGCAGCGCCAGCGCGGCCAAGGGCCAGAACAGCAGGCCCAGGCCGGCATAACCGCGTGCCGGTGTCGCCACGTCCAGCTGCTGGCCGTCGGCGAAGACGAGCGTGGCGTGGCCGCCGGCAAAGGCGCGCGCCAGCGCCTCCTGCTGCTGCACCTGCTGCACGCGCCGGTCATCGTCGACCTGCCAGCGCGGCGCCCGCTGCAAGGCCAGTGCGTCGAGGCCGACGCGGCTGCCGTCAGCACCGACCACGGCCACCAGGTGCTGGCCGATGCGGTCTTCCAGCGCCGGCAGGTCGCTGCCTACCAGGACCAGCTGGCCTTGCGGGCCGGCCTGGAACACGGCGTCGAGCGCCGGGCTCGCGGCCAGCCAGCGCATCACCAGGAAGGTGCCGACGCAGCCTAGCAGCGCCGCCAGCACCAGCAGCCGCATGCGCGAGCCGATGAAACGTGGGGGCAGGCGGTGGTCGAGCGTGCGCTCGAAGGCGCTGGCGCCGAAGACGGAGTCGCCGGAGGCGGCGCTGCGCTCGCTCATGGTGGGCCCCGGCGCCGCGCTCGCGTCGCGCCGTTCGTCAACCTCAGACCAGCCCTTGTTTGCTTGCCAGCACCGCTGCTTCGGCGCGGCTGGAGACGTTGAGCTTCTTGTAGATGGACTTGATGTGGTCGTTGACGGTGAACCACTTGATGCCCATCAGGCTGGCGATTTCCTTGATCGTGAAACCCTTGCTCAGGTAGGTGAGCACCTCGGTCTCGCGCGGTGTCAGGCGTTCGTGGTCGGGCTGTTTCTCGATCGGCACCGGCCGGCTGGTGTTGAAGCCGGTGGTGTTCATGAAGCCGGAGTCGGGCGCGGATTCGTTGCCCGAGCCATGGCGGAAGTGCGTCAGCAGGCGGCGCGCGATGGCCGGCGACAGCGGCGGCTGGCCGCGCACGATCTTCTGCAGTTCTTCGACCAGCACCTCGAAACGGTCTTCCTTCAGCAGGTAACCGTCGGCGCCGCGCTGCAGTGCCGGGAACAGGTGGTCGTCGTCCGAGTACAGCGTGGTGACGATCTTCGTGGCCGGGTAATGCGTCAGCTCGGCCAGCAGCTCCATGCCGTTGCCGTCGGGCAGTTCCAGGTCGACCAGGATCAGCTTGAACGGATCGACGCCGTGCAGGCCCGAAGCGCCGCCGGCCAGGCTGATGTGGCGGCGCGCGGTTTCCAGGTCACCGGCTTCGGTGATGCTGTTGGCGTCGCTGAAGCTCTCTCGCACCACTCGGCACAGAAAGCTGCGGGCAACCGGGTTGTCTTCCAGGATCAGGACCTTGACGGCCATCGCCACTCCTCGTCATCACAAGCACGATGCTAGCGCGTAAAGTGTCACGCGGGACCGGGTTTCGTCCCGCGGTTACTCGTTGACAAGCAAGAGTTTCCCGCGCACCTGGCGGCTGCCCATGCGCGCGTAGGCCGCCGGCAGCTCGGCCATCGGCAGGCGCTGGTCGATCACCGGCTTGATCTTGCCCTGGGCGTACCACTGCGCCAGCTGGCCCAACGCGGCCGCGCTGGCCTGGGCTTCGCGCTTGACGAAGTCGCCCCAGAACACCCCCACCACCGACGCACCCTTCAGCAGCGCCAGGTTCCAGGGCAGCGCCGGAATGCCGCCCATCGCAAAACCCACCACGAGGTATCGGCCGCGCCAGGCGATGCTGCGGAACACCGGCTCGGCGAGCTCACCACCGACGGGGTCGTAGACGACGTCCGGGCCTTTGCCGCCGGTCAGCGCCTTCAGCGTTTCGCGCACGTTGGCGGTGCTGTAGTTCAGCGTCGCGTCGGCGCCCAGTTCCTTGCACAGCGCACACTTTTCGTCGCTCGAAGCCGCCGCGATGACCTTGGCGCCGGCCGCCTTGGCGATCTGCAGCGCAGCCGTGCCGACACCGCCGGCGGCGCCGAGCACCAGCACCGTCTCGCCGGGCTGCAGCGCCGCGCGGTCTATCAGCGCGTGGTGCGAGGTGCCGTAGGTGAAGGCAAACGCCGCGGCGTCTTCGAGGTTGAAGGCCGGCGGCAGCGGCAGCACCCGGCTGGCGTCGACGATGGCATGGGTGGCAAAACCACCCGTGCCGGCGATGGCGGCGACCGGCTGGCCCGGCTTCAGGTGCGTGACACCTTCACCGATCGCGTCGACGACACCCGAAAACTCGGCACCAGGCACAAACGGCAGCGCTGGCTTGAACTGGTACTTGCCTTCGACGATGAGCAGGTCGGGGAAGTTCAGGCTGGCCGCGCGCACGGCGATGCGTACTTCGCCGGCTTTCGGTTCCGGGGTGGGCAGCTCGTGCATGTGCATCGCGCCGATGCCGTCCAGGGTCTCGCAAAGCCAGGCTTTCATGGGGTGTCTCCTTGTCGCATCGCGACGGATGATAAGGATGTGACCGGGCCCGGAGCCGTCGCCCACGTGACGTGCGCGACCTGACAGCGCGACTCCCTACAATGCCCGCATGCACATCCTGATCGCCAACGACGATGGTTACCTCGCACCCGGCCTTGCCGCGCTCGTGCAGGCCTGCGAGGGCCTGGGCACGATCGACGTCATCGCGCCCGAGCAGAACTCCAGCGGCACCTCGAACGCGCTGACGCTGACGCGACCGCTGACGATGTTCGAAGCGCGCGGCGACCATGTGAAGGGCTTCAAGGTCATCAACGGCACGCCGTCGGACTGCGTGCATGTGGCGCTCACCGGCTTGCTGCCGCGCCGGCCCGACCTGGTGATCTCGGGCATCAACAACGGCGCCAACATGGGCGACGACACGCTGTATTCGGGCACCGTCGCCGCGGCGATGGAAGGTTACCTCTTCGGCATTCCGGCGATCGCGTTTTCGCAGGGCGAAAAGGGCTGGGGCCACCTCGACGCCGCCGCCGCCACGGCGCGCTCGATCATCGAGCAGGTGCTGGCCGCCGTCGACAAAGCGGCGCCGCCGCCCGGCCCCTGGCTGCTGAACGTGAACATCCCGAACCGCGCCGACGCGGCCTCGCTGCCGCGGCTGGTCACCAAGCTCGGCCGCCGCCATGCCAGCGAACCGGTGATCAGCCAGCAAAGCCCGCGCGGCGAGACCCTGTACTGGATCGGCCCCGCCGGCGACGCCCGCGAAGCCGGCGAAGGCACGGATTTCCACGCCGTCGCCAACGGCAACGTCTCGATCACGCCGCTGCAGGTGGACCTCACCGACCACCTGCGGCGCAGCAGCTGGGCCAGCACGCTTGGCATCAAGCTCGCCTGACCCGATGAACAAACCCAGCGGGCGATTCCCCGTCGGCCTGGACCGGCTGCAACGCGACCAGCGGCCTGCCGGCACCGCCGTGCTGCGGCCGCAGCGCCCGGTGCACGAAGCTGCGCGCGACGCGTCGCGCAGCAACCTGTCCAGCGGTCTGGGCCTGGACTCGCAGGCTGTGCGCAGCCGCATGGTGGCGCGGCTGCAGGCCGGTGGGGTGCGCTGCGAACCGGTGCTGAACGCCTTTGCCAGTGTCGAACGCCACCGTTTTGTCGACACCGCGCTGGCCACACAGGCCTATGAAGACACCAGCCTGCCGATCGGCCTGGGACAGACGATTTCCAAGCCCTCGGTGGTGGCGCGCATGCTGTCGTTGCTGTTCGAAGGCGAAACCGCGCAGCGAAGCGGCGGCCTCGGGCGCGTGCTCGAGATCGGCACCGGCTGCGGCTACCAGACGGCGCTGCTGGCGCTGCTGGCCACGCGGGTGTTGTCGCTGGAGCGGCTGAAGCCGCTGCACGACAAGGCGCGCGACAACCTCGCCCTCTGGCGCCAGGGCGACGTGCGCCTGGTCTACGGCGACGGCCGCGACGGCCACGCGCCGCGTGCACCCTACGACAGCATCGTCGCCGCGGCGGGCGGCGACGACCTGCCCGCCGCGTGGATCGAGCAGCTCGCCGTCGGCGGCCGGCTGGTGGCGCCGATGTACGACGCGGCATCCGGCGGCCAGGTGCTGCTGGTGGTGGACAAACGCACCGACGGCCTGCGCCGGCAACTGCACGATGCAGTGCACTTCGTCCCTCTAAAATCCGGCACCGCATGAACATGATGACACCTGCCATGACGCCACGGTCGCGTTCCACTGCGCTGTTGGGTACGCTGCTGCTGCTGGCCGTGCTCGGCGGCTGTTCGAGCCCGAGCCACCGTGCGCCGATCGAAGACCGCGCACCGGCGCCGCGCGCCGGCGCCGCGCCGGCACCGGCCGCAGCGGCTTCGGCGCCGACGGTCGGTACCGGCACGCCGGCAACCACCGAACCCACCAAGCTGCTGCCGGGCGCCGAGAACCTGGGCAAACCCGGCTACTACGCGGTGCGGCCGGGCGACACGCTGATCCGCATCGGCCTGGACAACGGTCAGAACTGGCGCGACATCGCACGCTGGAGCGGCATCGAGAACCCCAACATCATCGAGGTCGGCCAGGTGCTGCGTGTCGTGCCGCCGGTGGTCGACCCCAACGCCGTCGTCGTGCGTGCGGTCACGCCGGGCGGCAAGGTCGACGGCAAACCCTTGTCCACGGTGCCGGGCGCGCCGGCTTCCGGCGCTGTTGCGGCTACTGCGGCTTCGGCCGCTTCGGGTGCCGTGGCCACGGCACCGGCACCGGCAGCAGCCAGCCGCGAGCCCGACGAAGACCTGAACTGGGCCTGGCCCGCCGCCGGCCCGGTGGCCGCCGGCTTCGACGACGCCAAGAGCAAGGGCCTGGCGATCACCGGCAAGGCCGGCGACCCGGTGCTGGCCACCGCAGACGGCCGTGTCGTCTATGCAGGCTCGGGGCTGCGTGGTTACGGCAACCTCATCATCGTCAAACACAACGCGACATTCCTGTCGGCCTACGCGCACAATCAGACCCTGCTGGTGAAGGAGGATCAAGTGGTGCGCCGCGGACAGAAGATCGCCGAGATGGGCAACAGCGACGCCGAGCGCGTGCAGCTGCATTTCGAGATCCGCCGCCAGGGCAAGCCGGTCGATCCGGCCAAGCTGCTGCCGCCGCGCTGACGCTGCGGCGCGCATGATGCAGGTGATGACATGGTCAAGCGGCGCGAAGCGCACAACGGCCATGGCAACGGCGATGCGCTGGCAGCACGCGCACTGGCGGCGCTGAACGGCAAGGGCAGCGGCAAAGGCCCCGATCGCGGCGACGACAGCCCTGCGGACGACACCAGCGATGACAGCCTGTCGCCGGTGCTGGCAGCGCTGGACGACGGCGAAACCGACCACGGCAACACGCTGCAGAGTTACCTGCGCGACATCCGCCGTGCGCCGCTGCTGAGCGCGCAGGAAGAACACGACACGGCGGTGCAGGCGCGGGCGGGCGACTTCGCGGCGCGCCAGCGCATGATCGAGCGCAACCTGCGGCTGGTGGTGAGCATCGCCAAACACTACGTTGGCCGCGGCCTGCCGATGATCGACCTCATCGAAGAAGGCAACCTCGGCCTGATGCACGCCACCAGCAAGTTCGAACCCGAACGGGGCTTCCGCTTTTCCACCTACGCGTCGTGGTGGATCCGCCAGAGCATCGAACGCGCCATCATGCACCAGGCGCGTCTGATCCGGCTGCCGGTGCATGTGGTGCGTGAACTGAACCAGGTGCTGAAGGCCCGCCGCGCGCTCGAAGCGGCACGGCGCGCACCCGGCGAGGGCGACCGCAGCGTCAGCGTCGACGAAGTCGCGGCCGCGCTGCAGCGCCCGGTGCAGGAAGTGGCGGCGTTGCTGAAGCTGGCCGAGCACCCGTCGTCGCTGGACGCGCCGCTCGAAACCGACAGCGGTGAGTCGATGCTCGATTCGGTCGCCGACGACGCCGCCGTCGACCCGCTGGGGCTGACGCTGAGCCACGAAGCCGCGCAATGGCTCGAACAGGGCCTGGCAGCGCTGAACGAGCGTGAACGCGAGGTGCTCTCGGGCCGTTTCGGCCTGCACGACCGCGAACCCGAGACGCTGGAAGACCTGGCCGCGCGGCTGGGGTTGACGCGCGAGCGCATCCGCCAGATCCAGCAGGAGTCGCTGCTCAAGCTCAGGCGCCGCATGGCGCGCAACGGCGTCGACCGCGACTCGCTGTTCTGACGCCAAGGTGACAGCTTGTGCGGGAATCACCCGACCCGCGGCTGCGGGTCGATCAGCGTTTTCGAGACTGGTGCGATGCAAGTGCGCGGCTAGCATCCGCCCGGTCATCGCAGCGACATCGGAGGGTGTTTGCAGTTTCTGCAGCTCGTCATCAGCGGCATCGCCCAAGGCTGCATCTATGGCTTGATCGCGCTCGGCTTCGTGCTCATCTACAAGGCCACCGAGACGGTGAGTTTCGCCCAGGGCGAGCTGATGATGCTGGGTGCCTTCTGTGGCCTGGCGCTGCTGACGGTGCTGGGTTTTCCGTTCTGGCTGACGGTGCCCTGCGTCATTCTCGCGATGGCGGTGTTCGGCTTCGGGCTGGAGCGGCTGGTGATCCGCCCCATCCTCGGCCAGCCGGCGTTTTCGATCGTGATGCTGACCATCGGCATCGGCTATGTCGCACGCGGCCTGATCACGATGATCCCCAACATCGGCACCGACACGCACACGCTGCCGGTGCCCTACAAGGACGGAGTCTGGCGCGCCGGTGCGCTGGTGCTCAACGTCGAGCAGATGGTCGTCATCGCCGCCACTGCGGCGCTGTGTGCGCTGCTGTTTGCGCTGTTCCGCTACAGCAAGATCGGCGTTGCGATGCAGGCCTCGTCGCAGAACCAGCTTGCGGCCTATTACATGGGCATTCCGGTGCAGCGGCTGAACGGCCTCGTCTGGGGCCTGGCAGCGGCGGTGGCGGCGGTGGCCGGGCTGCTGCTGGCGCCGATCACCTTCGTGCACGCGAACATGGGTTTCATCGGGCTGAAGGCCTTTCCGGCCGCGGTGGTGGGCGGCTTCGGCAGCCTGCCGGGGGCCATCGTCGGCGGCCTCGTGATCGGCATCGTCGAGGCGCTGTCCGGGTTCTATCTGCCCGAAGGCTTCAAGGACATCGCGGCCTATGTGGTGGTGTTGCTGATGTTGATGATCAAGCCCAACGGGTTGTTCGGCGAAAAACTGCGGAAGAAGGTCTGAGATGCGGTTCATCTTCAAGACCGACTACGACCAGGACGTGCGCCTGGCCAAACACGGCGGCCACGTCTTCTGGTACGGCCTGCTCGGGCTGTTCCTGCTGGCCTCGCCGTGGCTTCTGCCCGAATACTGGCTGGCGCAGCTGACCTTCGTGCTGATCTATGCCGTGGTCGGCCTCGGGCTGATGCTGCTGGCAGGTTTCACGGGGCTGTTCTCGATCGGCCACGCGGCGTTCCTCGGCGTCGGCGCCTACACGCAGGCGGTGTTGACGAACATGGGCTGGCCGTTCCCGCTGTCGCTGGCGGCGGCAGGCACGCTGTCGGCGTTGGTGGGTGTGATCGTCGGCCTGCCGGCGCTGCGCGTGAAGGGCATCTACCTTGGCATCGCGACGCTCTCGTTCGGTTTCATCGTCGAAGAGGTGCTGGCGCGCTGGGAGAGCATGACCGGCGGCAACGCCGGCATGCACGTGAAGCCACCGAGCATCGCCTCATGGAAGCTCGACACCGGCGAAGAGTTCTACTTCCTCTGCCTGGGTGTCGCGGTGCTCAGCACGCTGGCGATCGTGAACCTGCTGCGCTCGCCGACCGGGCGTGCTTTTGTCGCCATCCGCGACAGCGAGATCTCGGCGCAGAGCATGGGCATCCACCTGGCGCGCTACAAGACGCTGAGTTTTGCGCTGTCGGCTGCACTCGCGGGGCTGGGCGGTGCGCTGTACGGGCACAAGATCCAGTTCCTGAGCCCCGACCAGTTCAACATCGTGCAGTCGATCGACCTGCTGCTGATGGTGGTGATCGGCGGCCTCGGCTCGGTGCACGGGGCGTTCCTGGGTGCGATCTTCCTGATCACGATGCCGCAGCTGATTGCACTGGGCAAGGATGCACTGCCGGCCGTCATCGGCCAGGCCCCGGGGCTGCAGGCGGTGGTCTACGGCGTCGTGCTGATCGCGTTTGTGATGTTCGAGCCCCTGGGTCTCTACGGCCGCTGGCTCAAGGTACGCACCTTCTTCGCGATGTTCCCCTTCTACCGCCGCGGCATGTTCAAGCGGCAGAAGTCGTTCCAGAAAAGTGATCGCCTGAAGTGAAACCCCCACGCTTGCTTCAAACGCGGTGGTCCGCTTGCGGCCCATTGCAGTCGTTGGGTCTGAGGCGATCGCGTGCGCTTGGGGTGCCCTGTTGCGCTCATGTCCCCCGCCCCAGCGTGCTGCGCCAGCTGGGGCTCCTCCTT
>Ga0307515_10005607_pt1 | contig 25371 bp, 11 predicted proteins | sample 17_EM_MG_FD_194513 | JGI IMG/M metagenome (GOLD analysis project Ga0307515, IMG submission 194513) | Populus trichocarpa ectomycorrhiza microbial communities from riparian zone in the Pacific Northwest, United States - 17_EM | ecosystem: Host-associated > Plants > Roots > Unclassified | place... | reverse complement strand
CACCAACCACCCGCTTATGCGTCTGGTGCACCCCTGAAGCACTAACTAATTAGGGGGGAGGTGCGTTAGTATATAGACTACGTAGTCTACCTTAATAGAATCGACAGTTATTACCATCCCAAAGAGTATACGATACTATACGTATTTCGTGCCCTGGGATATGACTCAATTGTATCATTAAGTTAATACAAACAAAGCTAATAGTAGCTTTAAATAGCTTTTTAACGCGTTACTAAATAGGGGTTTTAAGCATACCGTCTAGTTGCTTAGTAGTTAATTTAGTAATTTAATTTTATAGAGACTTAAGGTCCTCTATAGTCCTAGGGGTCTTTAGGGTTTAATAGTCTGTAATTATAATTGACTAGCTTATTTTAGGGCTTACGGAGGCCTCTATGCATAGTAGAGTCTTTAAGATAGCGGTAAAATTATATAGTAGAAAACCTATAGCTTTCTAGGCGCTATAAATCGTCTTATAAGTAAACGCCTTAGCGCGCGCTATAGGGTAAAGCTTTATAAAATACTCTTTGTTAATTCCTACATGGCTATAATAATAGAAGTTATCCACCTCTACGCCGTAGTAGTACTAAAGAGGTCTAAAACAGCTTATATCTAGTGTCAGGTGACGAAGTCACCTCGCCTATATGTATTGTTCCGCACAGCCGTGTCTGGCATTAAGCCAGTCACTTGTTTACCTTTTGCGGGTTTGTGTGGCTGAGTGGTGCGGAGCTTATCACCTCACATCTAGTGGCTAAAGCTTATACGTTAAATAAGGTAGAAGCGCAACTAGAATAATCTTATACGACAGCGTATACTTAATAAACTACCAGGTGACGTGGCTTAAGTAATTATCCATTATAAGTATGCGATAGCTTTAAATATCGCCCTTATCATCCTCCATAAGATGTCGCGTGTAAGTATTATAGTGTTTAATATAGTGTAGGCCTAGTAAGTCGTCCATCTAGCCTTTTGTTAAGGTTATATAGGTATACCTATAAAGACATTTATCCTGCTTAGTAATTTAATACTAAGTCTCCTAGTGTTATTACCCTTTCTAAATTATAAACAGAGGTAGGTAAGAGCTATTAGCGCTAATTATCTTAATTATAGAGACTAGCTCTTATATTCCTGGTTATTAAATAGTCCAATTTTTTAACCTCTCCTTACTAGTTTTGCTATCTATAATTACTTAAGCTAATGCTATAAGGCCTAGTATTACCCCTTTTTTGTTAAAGTTATACATAAATTTAGAGTGCTTAATTAAGTATTTATCCCGTACGCTTTAAAAGAACTTAAACTAGTCGCGAATAATAACTAGATTATTATTTTAGGCTCTCTAGCAATATAATTAACGACTTATAATACTGTAGAGCCTATGGCGTTGCATAAATCTCTCCCCCTAATATTTACCTATAACCCTGCCTTCTGCTAAGAACGAGTTCGCAATTATAGGAAGCATATTAACTCTTATTGGAAAGCCCTAGGACTAACATTCCTATATCTATTTAACAATTTGATCCTCCTGATAAGTATGCAGTAGGGTTTTATGGGCCAGGTGTCGAGGGAGACGCCCAGCAAGACGATGGGCAATGGTAGAGGGTGGTAATGCGTGAACGTCGGAGGCTTTGCGAATCGACGGCTCAACGCCCAATTCAACGTCTTATATAGCTTTTTGTATGGAGGTTTCGGCTTCGCGAGAACTGAATTTAGGAAGGGACATGGCGATTTGTGCTAGAAATTTTCGATTTAGGTGTAATTTGGCAGGGAAGAAGAAGGGGAGGCATGGGTGCGAATGTCTCGCTAGGGGGGGTGTCTCGCTTCCTGGGGTCCCACGTTATAGAGAATTAAATTCCTCTGCATCATCGAGGCTAACAGATTAAGACGTACAGTGCCAAAAGTATTTGGGTACGTTCTATGGGCCTACCTAACGTGTCCCGAAGCAAGTGAAGATACACGCAGCTTACTATTCGCATAAATACATACAATTCCATAATACGCGTCCAATCTTCATCCTATTGCCAATTATTTTCCACACCTCGCCCCAGCTCTCAATATTTTTACCTCCTCAAACTAGGAGGCACTCTCTTTGTAAAAGCTAACGCAACCCATCCTCCATCAAGCATAGCCCGCCCAGAGGTGTGATAGGCCCAAGCCACTTGAATCGTTGCGGGTCGAGCACTAGTAGATATATACTCCCACTGAACATAGTCATGCCTGCTGTGAATAATGAGCCTGCGACTACATTCTGCGGCGCTGCGACAGCGGTGAGTAGTAACGCCGGAGTGAAGTAGCTATAGGTAGAAGAGTGCTGGTAAGCACTTGTTGCGCGCACGGAAAATGAATTTCATATAAGAAATATAATGGAAGGGGCAGATGAAGAGTGTAAGATAGAATTACCTGATATTGCGCCGCCGTCGACCAATTGTTTAATCAAGCTGGGTCAGTGATGCATCGGTTGAGGCTTGAGCTCCGAAGACGACGGAGCTCGCACCGTAGATACAATCAAGGGTCCAGAATGGGAGAGGCATCTCGAATTGATGAAACACGAGGCTCGGGAAGGTTTAAGTAGGTAGTCGTGAGAGCAATGGCCGGAGTAAGCTAAGTTGGAGGGGGACGCCTTGCTTAATTAATGCAACTCGAACTTGTGTCCGAGGTTGCCCAAGCGGGGCTATTTTTCTATCAGGACGTCCAGGACAGGTGACTGGGAACGGTGCCAATGAGTCATATATAAAATAGACACGGTGCTTCACTCAAGAATAAAATGCCAATAGATCAACCAGGACACGGGAAATTTTTGTACTAGAGCTATTGAAAGCCCGAATTAATTGGTGGTTCCTCATTCAGTTACGGCAGTTACCTTCATAGAGACTCCAATTCCATAATTCCGATTTGGGTATCACGACAAATTTTTCCAATGCTACATTAAGCACCCATTCTTTTTACTGGAATGCAAATCCGATATGCCCAACCTAACCCTTCTGCCTGCAATCGTAACAAACGACTCGACCAGCCATTCGTACCATACTTTTCTGTCGTCTGTTTGCCGCCACATACTGACATACATCTCAGAGTTTTCCGGAACGTATATCGGAACCTAGAAACATTGTTAGTTTTACGAAGTATAGTTGTTGCCCACGCAGTGCATCTCAGGTAAATATAGTGAAAGGGACAGCCCCACCTTTAACGGAAAGAAGATGGGAAACCAGCTTATCATATCTTTACTCTTTTGATCCATCGTGACCGGATTAGTGCTGAGCTCCACCTTACCATCACTCCCGTCGTATAAGACCGTCTCAAAATATCCCGCAAGCCCATGACACATTCCTCTTTCACTACATTGAAAGGTGAGCTGTGAGAACCGCGCGTTATGCTCGTTAGCTCCATCTCCTCCAGTCGCTCCTCCGCCTCCCCCACTAGCACTTCCGCCACGACGAAGACTAGATTGTGCTAAAATAGGCGGCGGGCAAGGGTGCTCAAAGGACCAAGTCGTCTGAACATCAGGTAGTGTAGGCGTCTCGACTTTCGGCTGGCTTTGACGGGTTCCGTTGGTTTCTGAGGAAGCTTGGTTTTGAGATCCCTGGGTCGCTAGATAGTCAATCGCATGGAGCATAACCACCCATGGGGTTTCAAAAGCATTGGAATCGGTAGTGGAGCGGCTAATGATATCTGCATGAAGGCGTGGTGCAGCTATTGGCGTGAGGTGCGCGGTGTAAGAAGTAGGGATTGAAATGCCGTGTTGAGGGTTTAGCACATGTTGCACGCCGTCAAGGCACTCGGGTGAAAGCTCATTGTCCGCGAATGACCCTAAAAGCTCGGAAACGAGAATGTCAACGTAACCGTGGCTGCCATCCGGAAGCATCGGTCCTTTCCAAGCACGCATATCGGATTTTACCACAGTGACCACGCCACCCCAATCCTCTTCATTATGTCGATGCAGAAGGACATAAGCATTTGGATTCTTCTCAACCGCATACACTTCCACTTGAACTCCAGTATCTTGGCTAGCGCGAATAGTGCGCGTGACAAGTGGTCCTCTACCAGAACCGACTACAGCAATTACAACGGATCCAGTCCCTCTCGATGAAGAAACAGTTTTACCTTGAGACTTCCAATCACGGAGAGCTTGCGCTATTGCGCGCTCATACCAATCATACTTGATTGGATCTTTTTCAAATACTTCATATGTCATGCTTTCCAGGTTATCAGTCAGAGGCTGGAGAGGAGATTGCAGAAAATCTTGGAAGCCAGCGCCAAATCGTTCAATGGTAGATTTTGGTGGCTGATTCCTCTGCAGGTATCGAATATAGCTCAGATGTGGGGTTGGATCAGCTTTGCTTTTCCGACTAACGTGACGGGCCATTTGAGATGCTTCAGCTGGTGTCGGAGACGGGGACATGCTTGACCTCGGCGATGAAGCATCAGCGGCAGCGCCAGGCGAGAGGATACCAGTAGAGAAAGGCAGAATCAAGTCAGGGTCATTTATACCAGGAATTGGTCCGATGTCCGTGAGAAGTAGCCAGGGTGCGTTTCGCAGGCGCATACAGCGAGATATGAACAGTTGGTGAGGTTTCGAGAGAACAAACGATCCTCGAGCATTCACAAGAAAGGACGTTGCAGGAAGTGAAAGAAGGCGTAAAGGTTCTGAATACCATCGCGACTGAACTGCCATTGGGGGAAAGCGACGAGGTAGAGTGAGAGCTACAATTTCGAAGTATCTGTCAGCCAAACTAGCTGGAAAGGTTGCTCGTATTGACGAGCGCCTTGCGTACGGAAGCACGCTTACCCAAAAATGTCCCAGGAGAATATAAAATTACAATGAAGAGCACCAAGGACACAGAGTTATAAATTAGACTGTATTGGTCCTTACCTACGGAGAGCCTTGAGCTGTATTTACACACAGACCTGATTACATTCCATGCATCCCATGTACCAAAAAGATCTGCTTTGACCTCCTGATTTTCCGAATGCCCTTTAATGTATTCTTCCCGTGCAAATCGTGCCAAATTGCCCATATCTTCGTCATTTTCTAACTCCGGATTGTCAATCATCGGCATGAGGATGTGTAACTGCAGATAGTTTCCAAGCGAAAGCGCTTCTTGGATTGCTCGAGCATACTGTGATATGCCCTTGGCGCGCATTGGGCCATGATGGAGCCGTGGGCCTAGCACGACGACGGTGACGACGCCACAGAATGCTGCATATGCAATTTCCTGGTTGAACGCCTGGCGGGAAAGGTGAGCAATGAGGGGGTCAGGAGACGCCAGATCAATCCACGGACTTGTGAACGCGATGAGTTGTGATATGCTGTCACTGGGTGTCAATGGTGTGTCTACAGGTTTGAGAGGAGGAACTAGGGGCATAGGGTGGTGTCTTGACGGGATTGAGCCATCAAGATGAGCCTGGCTGTAAGCAGTCAAAAGTGCCAAGACACTGGCATGGAAGTGAGGGGTAGTAATAGGCGTTGTAAGCATATCATACTATAACTTCTATCAGCATGTCTCATCTGAAGAATTAGTAGCGAGATGCAGACATTGCAATCTTGAGCTTGACGGAGGACCTGATTGGTAACAGGAAGCGAACGCTTAGTCTCATGCTGGCCAACATAGAATATGGGCATCATCTCGCCCGTGCTCTGAGGAGAATCCATGTTGGAGGTTATGAGGAGAGGATATCAACAATTCTAGCGAGGGGCGCTCTGCATGATAAATGCCCAAAAGCAACAAAGCGCGCAGAGAAAACGCTAGAAGAAAGATGTTTTAAAGGAGCGGCCTACAAATCAAAGTTTGTAAACGGTAGCCATTTGGCTTGTTGCGTGGGTCTATAGGAAAATTGATTTTTGAAGCTGGTCGTTAGCAGAGACAACTACAGTTTCTTTGCCCTACTGCTTCGGTGAAAGGTTCTTCCGCTGTGTACATCCTCCAACTTTTTTTCAGCGTCAATCATGAAGCAAGCCATCTCACTTGTGTTTACCCCTCCAAGCATAGCCCACCGTTTGGCGTACTTCAAATGGCTGACCGTCGACCAGACCTTGAGGATAGTTCCCGAGTGAAGCGTCAAAAAGTCGTAGATGGACCATTAGGCCGAATGCGCCAGAACGGCTTCGACATCGATCAGAAAAATGATCCAAGCAGGAATCCCTACCTAGCTCACCACTATTCTGTACCTCAAGGTACGAACATTTCCAAGACTATGCGCACTCTTGTAAACAGAAAGCTAAATTACCACACAGATGGCGTGACAAATTCCCAGTCACGGCTTCGAGACTTCAAACGCCATACGACGATAGCTAAGGATGCGAGGGTCATGGAAGATGGTCCACAGAACCCTTTCACAGGGCAGGCTCTGTCTCAGCAGTACATGAGTATCCTGAAAACGCGGCGAGGTCTTCCTGTTCATTCCCAAAGGTAAGTATTTTCGCTCATACAACTCTGCTTGGGCTAATTTCGGAAGGGACGAATTCCTGCAACTCTACCAGAAGTCCCAAATTCTTGTCTTTGTCGGCGAAACCGGTTCAGGGAAGACCACTCAGATCCCACAATTCGTCCTCTTCGACGACCTCCCACACCTTAATAACAAGATGGTGGCCTGTACCCAGCCTCGTAGGGTGGCGGCAATGTCTGTTGCCCAACGTGTAGCGCAGGAAATGGATGTAAATCTTGGCGATGAGGTTGGTTACAGCATCCGATTCGAGGACAAAACGTCGCCAAAGACCATCTTGAAGTACATGACAGACGGAATGTTGCTGCGAGAAGCTATGCACGACAACGACCTTACTCGATACAGCACAATCATTCTTGACGAAGCACACGAGCGAACTCTTGCCACAGATATATTGATGGGCTTGTTGAAAGAAGTCGTAATTCGAAGGCCAGACCTCAAGCTTATCATCATGTCTGCAACTCTCGATGCTACGAAATTCCAACGCTATTTCCATGATGCACCTCTTCTTGCGGTACCCGGTCGGACTCACCCTGTTGAGATTTTCTACACACCTGAACCGGAAAGAGATTATGTTGAGGCTGCGCTTCGGACAGTACTTCAGATACACGCCACAGAGCCTGAAGGAGATATTCTTCTTTTCCTCACTGGCGAAGAGGAAATTGAAGACGCTTGCAGGAAGATCAATCTCGAAGCAGATGAAATGACTCGGGAGGCTGATGCAGGCCCTCTGAAGGTATATCCTCTTTATGGTACGCTACCTCCTCAGCAGCAGCAGCGGATATTTGACCCTGCTCCTCCACCACGCACTCCAGGCGGCCGACCTGGTCGAAAGTGCATTGTTTCTACCAATATCGCCGAAACATCGCTCACGATCGATGGAATTGTCTATGTTGTCGACCCTGGCTTCAGCAAACAGAAGGTCTACAACCCCAGAATTCGAGTTGAATCACTATTGGTGTCTCCCATATCGAAGGCTTCGGCTCAACAGCGTGCTGGTCGTGCCGGTCGTACAAGACCGGGAAAATGTTTCCGGCTTTACACTGAGGCCGCCTTCAAGAAGGAGCTAATTGAGCAGACATATCCGGAAATTCTTCGCTCCAACCTTGCAAACACTGTTTTAGAGTTAAAGAAACTTGGAATTAACGATCTTGTACATTTCGACTTGATGGACCCCCCGGCTCCTGAAACTTTGATGCGCGCCCTGGAGGAGCTCAACTATCTTGCATGTCTGGACGACGAAGGCGATCTCACGACACTCGGACGACTTGCATCTGAGTTCCCCCTCGATCCTGCTTTGGCTGTGATGCTAATCAGTTCTCCGGAGTTCTATTGCTCGAACGAAATGCTTTCACTTACTGCTCTCCTCTCTGTTCCCCAGCTATTTGTTCGACCGTCCAGTCAACGTAAGCGAGCCGACGAGATGAAAGATCTTTTCGCGCATCCTGATGGAGACCATTTAACGATGCTAAATGTTTACCATGCATTCAAGAGCCCAGAAGCACAGGAGAATCCGAAGCAATGGTGTCACGATCACTTCTTGTCATATCGCGCACTAACCCAGGCCGATAACGTCCGACTTCAGTTGAAGCGTATCATGGAACGACAGGAGTTGGAGCTCATGTCGACTCCATTTGAAGACAAGAAATACTATGAGAATATTCGAAGAGCACTAGTGGCAGGATTTTTCATGCAGGTCGCCAAACGAGATGGCACCGGGAAGACATATGTCACGGTGAAAGACGAGCAAAACGTGCTGCTCCATCCCAGCACGGTGCTTGGTCAGGATAGTGAGTGGGTTATCTACAACGAGTTTGTGCTTACAACGAAGAACTATATCCGCACTGTTACGGCAGTGAAGCCGGAGTGGCTACTGGTAAGAACCCCTATCCATGCATCTGCGATAAATATTTCACTAATCCTTCGCAGGATATTGCACCCAATTACTATGACCTGGACACTTTCAAAAAGGGAGATATAAAGACTGCCTTACAGCGAACTGTAGACAAAATAAGGCGGAAGGAAGCAATCAAAGGTGGAAGCCGAAGATAATGAGATTTCCTTATACCAACCGCTTGCGTTGGTCTTTCAAGCGACTTCACGATTATCTCAATGACTTTAAATAGAGTACATGGGCGTATTTTGCATTTCTCCAGGTACAGGGTGCATACTTTCAACTAGTTTCTCAAATCAACCCTAGCTGCCTAGAATTACTTTTGCTCATAGTTGGTTAGATAGACTGGCGCGATCCGAATCCTCACGGCCCTGACTCTCCTCGATGCGAACTTATATATGTAAAATGAGCTGTTTTAATGTTATCCTGCATACCTAGGCAATAAGCGAGATTATTGCGTTCCCTGCTTCGCCCGTAGTAATATGCAGACACAACCAGTCCTTGAAATGATTGAAGTATGTTGCGAATAGGATCAAATACACCCTTCGCGGTGAGGGATGCACATCTCTACGTATACGAGTTCGGCTAATCAACTTTCTCTGTTCTTGCTTAATACAGTCAAATTGAGTTTGGTAAAGATTCTCAATTTACTACCCCGCGTTATGTGGAGGAGCTGTGTAAAGTGGGTTTGCCACTCTTCGTGCTTTAGTCACAACGTTGAGAAACATATCTTAGACCTGTTACTTACTAGATAGGTTTTCCGAGGGTTAAAAAATTCTTCACGGATTTCGCCTGTATACGCAGTCTACCATAATTCTGATATAAGGCTTCTTGCACTCGCATTACTCACCGACGTCCATCTACACACAGAGGCGTAATTTAGCAGAAATTTAGCGAAATTTCTGTAGGCATTAGTCGCCGTATTAGTAAAAAGTCTCTAAATAAAAGAGGTTAAAAAGTAATTATCCTTTAAATACGTGACGTGCGTTCTATATTTAAACTACATATAACCCTTATCCAATACTGTCGATTAGATATTTATACGTTCTAGTCGGAAGTCTTACTAGTGCTCCACGTATACTACGTATAGTATTATAGCCTATGCCTTAACTAGCTAACTAGTGTCTACGAACTCCTTTTTAAGTAGTTCTAATAATCTGGTTATAAGGTCCGTAATACTACCTCCCTTCTTCAGGTTTTTATTCTTAAAGATATCTTATTCCTCTAAGTCGCCTACTAAAGGTAAGGTGCTTCCTTATTTAAATTAATTCTATTAATAACTTATTATATCTAAGTAACCTTTATCATTATATACTATTATAATAATTCTTTACTAGGTAAAGTTATATCTCCTTGTTCTTGCTGCGTCAAGGAAGGACTAGGATATATCGTAATTCCCACTCCTTCGACTCGCCAACCGTTATCCCTATGCCGAGTATACTAAGGCGAATATTCGGTCTTCTTATAATATTCGAGTAGTTTCTAATACTAAGTATACGCTCCTTATAATCCTTTAGATCCTTCTAGTACCTTATCTTATTTCTTATAGGGACGAGGGTTTGATCTAAGGCCAAACGTTTAGATAGTAAGCTTTATACTACTATACCAAGATTTTACTTGCGAGTGGGACGGCATTCTTGAAAATATTCAAGTATGAGAGCTAGAACTCTCTTGTAAGCTGAGCTCTTTGCCAGAATGTGTAATTAATATTGCCAGTTCGGGTTAGCCTAACCATAGTTCAAATTTTTGAAGTACCACCATACCTGAAATGTGAAACTAAGATAGCTAGGGCTGCTCATAGTTGGTCATGACGGCGATGAATACACTCTATATTATGATAATGGGCTGTGATCGATAGACATACTGCGTTAGGGAATGTCAGAGTTCTGTCCAAGGGAACAGAAGTTGTAATGGAGGAAATATGGTAAGGTGAAGAAAGGTCTGGGATTTTGGGATGGATGTTTACGAGATGGAAATTGAGAAAGTCAGGCAACTACCACCAATAATTTCTTTTTGGTTTCGTAACGTGGGTCACCGGGTTATGACGGTTCACCTAGTTATGACGGAAATATGACCGCCTATCTAATTAGGAAAAGCGGTTTCCTATTTCGGTATTCTGCCGGAAAATATCGCCTCAAGCGACGAAGAGGCCTCAGATGAGGACTTTAATCCGCCAACTCGCGGTTATCTAAGCAATCAGCCGCCTAATACGCTGTAAAAAGTCGATATAGACTCCCCCCTATATATATTTAGGGCTTCATTCGGGTTTAATAATAAAATAATGCTTTGCGATGGTTTTTACTAGCGATTTGCCTGCAAATCGGCATTCGGCAGTATTTTGGTTTTCCGTCATAACTAAATGCGGTTAGATTTCCGTCATAACTAGGTGGACCGTCATAACCCGGTGACCCACGTTAGTTAAGTCTATGATTTAGGGTGTGTTCGGTTGCGATCTGGAGCATTTTCAATCTGACGTTGATCCGTGCTTTCACCGGCGTCAATTAGAAGATAATTAGTGGCGCTTAATCTGGTGGTCGTACTCAATCTGAAATAAAGCCGACTGTTCGGTTGATCGTTCTAATAAAAAGGCCTTAGATGGGGCTCAGGATTAGCGACGTCTTCTGCTTGGTCGGATCTGAACTGCGACAATAAGAATGAATTAAGAGGACATCGTATAGGGCTTGCAGCTGCAGTAGTAATCTGTCGTCGGTAAGGGTGGTGGCGGTGGGGGCATGGTGGGCAAAGGCACGAGCAGAGCTCCAGATTTAACTTGACGATTGATCTGGAGAAAAAAGCTCCAGATTGATCTGACGCTAAGAGCTCAAGTTCAACTACTATATACGGTAAAGCGTGCGAATTTGACGCGGTTGCCGATCTGAAGGAGCTCCAGATCAGAAAGTCGCCAGATTGACCGAACAGACACCTCCAGATCAGATTGAGGCTCCAGATCAACTCGGTTCTGAAGCCTCCAGATTCAATCTGGAGCTGCAACCGAACACGCCCTTAACCTAAGTGAAAGTGCAATTTGAGTCTCGGAAATGGACAAAAGCCATGAAATCTAGTCTTTCAATCATAAACCTATCTATAAAAAGTAATTAGAGCCATTTTCGTCGGGCACGTAAACGCCTCTAAAACTCCTTAATCACCATCGCGTGTTTGATATTCACACCGTCAATATGGTCCCTAATTTTCGCATACTCCGCAAATCCCTCATTATTGACGAAACCCATGTGTTCATCAACGTTCTTCCATGGACAGAAAAGCACCCACTCCTCCTTATCCCCATCCTTGTCCACTCTCCAACCACCACCAATCTTCCCTTGCGTAACATAGCCTTGCAGATTATGTTTATTTCCTTGGAAAGTCTCCGTGAAGTCGGCCTTCTGGCCAGCTTTTACAAAATGGCGCCCGATGCTGTAGACTTTGGCCCCGTCGCTGACTTCCTCGGCAGACGGCAAGTCCTTGTGCTCCACGTCGAGATGCACGACCCACTCGATAGCCATCTGGTCCTTCAGCACGTCTAGCAGCTCTTTGTTTTCTGAGCTGGTGACAAACCCGTTCATATGCTGGTCCAGCGACTCCCATTCACCGAACACGTAGATTAGCGCGGGATCTTCGACCTGCTGTAGGTAGTAGAAGCGGCGGCCGGTAAAGTTTTGCATTGCTGTCTTCCCTTTCGCGAGAGTGGCCATGAGGGAGGGCGTAGAGACGGTGGTGGGAGGTAGGAGACGGAGGAGTGCGAGTTCGGTGACGGTCATGTCGATTGTTTTCCAGTGGTGGATTCTAGAATGGCGATGTGAGTATTCTGTGATAGTTTAGGTCTGGAGGCACTTGGAGAATCGTAGTGCTATATAAGTAAGACTTTGTAAGCAGAATTCGAACTCGGTGTCAGAAACAGCTGTCTGCACGGCCTTGACTGCCCTGAGGCTGCAGAAAATGATACGCGTCATCTGAATCGGCCATACCATAATTAGCCGTATTCAGAATATGCGGTAAGTTCCACTATAGCTCAATTGGCTTTAGGGACGCCGTATAACAACAATTTCGGTTTAGACCCCGGAGCTCCGTCCGAAGCTTGGGCAGACAGCAAAATGCCAAGACACTCCACGTGATAGGGCAGGTAGGCAGTAGGTAGGATCAATTGCGTGGGCCAGACTGCGTACAAGATAATCACGCAGGATTTATCGCTAGCTACTTGCAGGTTTTTGTGCTTCCTAGATGACTATGAGTTAATCATGGGGCATGTGGAAGGGTGTTGAGGTAACTACACCCTCCTGTCACCTCCGGTGGTTAGCGCAGCCACGTCTGCACGGTCTTTTTGTAGGGGAAGTTTTGGTATTTTTGCTGTTTAAGGGAAAGTAAGGCCGTGCAGACGTGGCTGCGCTAACCACCGGAGTTGACAGGGGGGTGTAAGAGAAATTACGGGGAGTTGCATCACCTCACGGTCATCCCGATAAAAGTGGCGCACTAAGAGCGGCCCGTAACGGCTTTGAGCAAGTGTCCCTTGAGCTGCTCCCCTTCCAGGTTCCTTCACCAACGTAGGCACGGCAGATGGCACCAAGCTCAAAGATGCGGCTACGCGCGTGGCTTCAACTTAATTGGCTTCATTGTCTCCAGACTAGTCACAGGCCAACTACCCACGACTCCTCAGAAGCCACTCGTCACTCGAGTTACTGATGATGGATAGATTCGCTGCGCCCAGGAACTTGGCCATTGGGCGGCCAACACCAGAGCCTAAATTGAATATACCGGCCTGCCTCTTCGTGTCGAGGTCTACAACGCTGATCGTGTTTCAAGCTCAAGGAACCTTTATTAGTAAAAGCAACCGCTTCCCTGACTTATCCTTCACCTAAGTTACAATTCTTCACTCTTCACAGTCGGATTTTTCCTAGTTGCTCGTTTTGTGTCTATTCCTACTTTCCACCTTTACCCTCTACATCAATTCCTGAACATGGGCAACTCAAGTAGTACCGCCGTTGGGACTTGTCTTTCAAATGCCGTTGGCGGAAATAATGCTTTGTTAGCTTTTCCGAGCAAACTTCTCTATCAACTCACCGATGTGAAGCCTTACAACCTGGATATTCCCGTAACTCCAGCCGCGGTAACCTACCCCGAATCTGCAGGTCAGGTGGCCGCAATTATCAAGTGCGCTGCCAAATCGAACTTAAAAGTTCAAGCTCGATGCGGTGGCCATAGTTATGGGAACTACGGTCGGTAATACACGCTCTTTATTTCGTCATAAACTTATTTGGAGCAGGAATTGGAGGCGTGTCTGGTGCAGTCGTGGTTGACCTCAAGAACTTGCAACAATTCTCCATGGACACGACTACTTGGACCGCCACTATTGGAGGTGGTACTCTGCTCGCCGATGTGACGAAGCGACTTCACAATGCCGGCGGTCGTGCCATGGCCCATGGAACATGTCCTCAGGTTGGTCTTGGCGGTCATGCGACGATTGGAGGGCTGGGGCCCACTTCAAGAATGTGGGGATCCGCGCTTGACCATGTCGAGGAGGTTCAGGTCGTGCTCGCAAATTCTTCCATTATCCGGGCATCAGAGATTGAGAACCCGGACGTATTTTTCGCTTTCAAGGGTGCAGGTGCTAGTTTCGGGGTGATTACCGAGTTCAAAGTGCGAACTGAACCAGAACCTGGCGAGGCGGTTCGATACTCTTATTCATTTGACGCTGGAACAACTACTGAAAAGGCCAAGGCATTCAAAAACTGGCAATCTCTTATATCGGACCCTGGGCTTAGTCGAAAGTTTGCGAGTGAGGTCGTCATATTTGAATTAGGAATGATTGTCTCTGGAACCTTCTTTGGATCAAAGGCGGAATTCGACGCTCTCAATATATCCAGCAAACTCCCGCAAAGTGATAGCGTTTCAATCACCGTCTTCAACGATTGGCTAGGACTCGTTAGTCATTGGGCAGAGGATGTGGCTTTGGAGATTGCCGGAGGAATTCCTAGCGCATTCTATTCGAAGAGCCTTGCTTTCCGGCCCTCCGATATAATTCCGTCCTCGGGCGTTGACAGTTTATTCGAATTTCTCGATACAGCTGATAAAGGCACTGCTCTTTGGTTTGCTATCTTTGACTTGGAAGGTGGCGCCATCAATGATGTGCCCATGGACGCTACGGCCTATGCACACCGAGATGCTCTATTTTATCTGCAAACCTACGCAGTAGATATCGGCCGCGTTTCCACGACCACCAGGAACTTCGTCAATGGCATCAATCAGGTCATCGCGAATGCATTACCCAATGTGCAATTTGGAGCGTATGCTGGATACGTAGATCCAGAGCTGCCAAACGGCCAGCAAGCATATTGGGGCTCCAATCTTCCCAGGCTTGAGCAAATTAAACGCGCTATTGACCCTAACGACGTCTTCCACAATCCACAGAGCGTGCAGCCAGCAGCTTCATAGAGTATGTATTCTTGTATTAGACTTCTTTCAGCATTTTTACGCTATTACTTAATGACAATATCCATAATTGCTTCTTTCTTTTCATCTTTAACTGTTCCAACGGCCTGTTTTACGGCATCCTCTAACTACTTACGCTAGTCAAACTTCGAAGTTAACATATTCCTACTTACCACGGCTTCAGTATTACAGGTGTAACCTGGACTACCTTTTCTCCAAGGCTACCCCAAGCTCTTCATCCGTGGTTCTTACAGCAAGGCTTTGCGAATGGACATCGTTAATGCAGGATCGCGTTGCTTTCCACCCTCCATTGTTCAATATAATGGTTAGGAATGGCGTTTCATGCTGGTAGCTTGTCCAGTATAGTGCACTAGAAGGGCTGAACATAAAGTTACCATCTCCAGAAATGCAGCATGCAAAGGCTATCATCTCTAGGGATATCCTTTCGCTGTACATTTGAGCGTCTTTTGGTGTCATAAAGGGCTATTTCAAGTTTTATCTCAACCGCTCCGCCACCAGCCCAGCTAAGACTAGTACTGCCTTTGGTAAAAATATTTCCTGAAATTGACCGCTGTAGCTGTTTATTTAATGAGACTTGATTTGTGGCAGCGTCACCGGCGAAGATTATCTTTGTAGGAAGTAATCGTCCACGTTGCGAAAAGAGAAATCTTTCGCAACTCATCCAGTTTCATTGGCCTTCACTCTGAAGCGTAGCATCTAAATCCACTGCATGTACCAGGGACAGCTTTGCTATTCGACGGATCAAATTCGAGGCTGAGATGACGGTTACGCCTGAAAATATATTTCGTCGATTTAGCGCAGGGCCATGCTGCCTTCTACATCGAATGTTGCTGCCGCAGATATGCCGAAAAGATGCATTTGCTCCGTTTAAGGATCTATCAATACAGAAAAGGACAGCAAGCCCAGATGGCCCAATCCCAGGAGGAACCCAAGGCACCTCACAGCCAAGGACTAGTATCGCATCCAATGTCCGCATCTGGGCCCGGGTCCCGTCGCTCGTGCTAACCACGTGGAATGGTAGGCTGGGAAACACATTCCTCGACACTAAACCAAATACTTGCAATCCAATGAAATTCGCAACCCGAACGAAATGGTGGACGGCATCATGGATCCATTAGATATACCAAGTTAGAAACCGTAGTTTTTTCGCAGCGAGCAATGCATTATATTTGTCCCTCAGACTCAAACAAAGCAGCGAGATTTCAGATATCACCTTTGATAGAGTAATGGGACATATTGAAGCTGAGATTACGGGGTATCATGGCACAACGCGGTGCGACTTGTAAAATTACTTATCCTACATAACTTGGTTTGCAGCAGAGGCTCTCATGTTTCTTCGCCCTCGGCACTTAGATCCATCCAGGACGGCTCCGAGACGCACGAAACGATATCTCAATCCTCACTCTCCATCCTCTTAGACGCCTGGATACATGCAACCGGCGTTTCCCCCGCTGCATCGTAACCTCCACCATCTAGCGTATCATCGTCAGGAATAACGCTTTCCAGCTCATCTACAACCCCCTCCCCTTTACGGATTGCTAGCGGCTTGGCATAGAATATATGAAAACATTCACTCTTTCTACACAAAATGTGCCTAGACGTTAGCAATCCGTGCAGGGGAGGGGATTGCAGCTCGTCAACGAACAAACCCATCCGCTCGTCTTCCGCGTCCCAAGCCCCCATCTCAAGATCCGAGGCCCACCACCTCTTAACCCTCTCCTCCCTTATCTCAACCTTCCTCATCCGGCCTTTCTCCCTCGCCTTTCTCCACCGCCCAGCCCCGCCCCTCTTATCCCTCCTCCCCTCCTCCTGCCAACTGCGATGGTACCTCGGCGGCGCGGGCCAGCGCTGCGCCTGCGCGTAGAACTCCCGCTTAGAGAGGGCGCGAACGGGCGCGGCGGCGAGGTCGGCGGGGAAGGGGGGAAGCCGCAGCTGTGAATTCGGGCATGCCAGTAGCAGGTGGCTAGGTAGGGGGCGTGTGTCGCTGGCCGCGGTTGAGGTGGCGGAAGTTGTGGTATTTCCGCTGCTGGGACCGCGCGCCTCGGCGGGATGGAGGCGTGGCGGAGGTCGCCATGGGGTGGGGTTGGTTAGTTAGCGTGGATCTAGCTATAGGATTTCGATATACGGCATATACCTAAAAAGAAGAATAGAGTAGGAGATGACCTGTCCCGGCGACCCGTATAAGAGGAGAACTAAGGGTTAGGAAGGGGTATATCTATTCGTTCGTTTACTTGTTCATTTATCGATCGTAAGTGGTTATTAATGCTTTTAGTTGGAGGTTAGGGGGCGTTGAATCAGTCTCGTATCTATAAGGATTATATAAGTAGGCTCGGATAAGAGCGTAATAGTTATTTACTATAAAAGAGTACTATTAGTGGTAGTTTTCGAGGTCTTACTACCCTATGTAAAAACTTTATACTACCTACGATATCTTAACAACCACTAGCTCCTACCCGCCTACTATGCAGCGCCATCCTAACTCGAACAACCTGGCACGTATTGGTACCATAGTATGATCCCTTGACTATCAATGTTTACAGAGTTTGGAGCTAATTTCCGTAAGGCTATGAGCCGAACCAATACACGGATGGCCTCCGTGGTCCATTAATTATTAATAATCCAAACTCACCTTATGCAGGCCAGTATAGTGGGGGAATAGTCATGACTGTGTCAGATTGGTATTAGGGTATGGATTAAAATCTTACATTAATGCTTAAAACTAACATGAGTGAAATATAGGTCAAGGTGCTAATACGAACCTAAATATCTTTGTAGGCCTTTGGATATGCTCTCAGTAGCTTACACGATATCACTAGCCGTAGCATTGAATCCGCACAATGGTTCCGAACTGGTTCTACATGAACGATCAAGCGGGACCACATTTCTCTGTTGAGGCAGCAAAGACTTACTTCCTAAGAGTTATCAACATGTCTGGATATTCCCAGTTCTATCTACACATCGACGGTCACAACTTCACTATCATCGAAGCAGACGGCGTATATATGCTCCCTCAATCCGTCAAAGACCTCTATATAGCAACTGGACAGCGGTACGGTGTTCTGCTGAGGACGAAGCTGACAAAAAAAATAAGAACCACGCAATTTTGGGTGCCATTGATGTCAATGGTTACGACCCTTTCGCAATACCAGCAAATCTCAATCCCAATGTTACTGGAGCATTGGTGTATGATTGTATGTAATATGCATTCGGCTCGGATGTTTTATTATTTTCCCAACACTACTGTTAGCTACTAAGCCAATCCCTGTAGAGGCGCCTAACGTTTTAGAATTCAATATTTTTGATGACTTTTACCTCGTTCCACAGGATGGAATGTCCCTTCTTCCAAGAGCTCCAGACAAACAGATCGTCTTGGGCTTGAGTTTCTTTACTCAAAACGTCCCAGGAAATGAGCAGTACAGGTAACTGTTCAACAACTTCTTCGGCGGAGTACCTCAGCTATCCTCCTTATTACGGTATTAATCTCCTATTTAGCCTTAACGATAGGTTTAAGTTTAGCGTTAGTTTTAATAAGATCTTCTATCGCTATAGCTTATTAGTGTTTTATCTCCGGGGTCTAAATATAGTAGGGGCCCTTTCTATAATATAAGAAGCTAGAGACTCCAGCCCTTTCGTCAGGAAAAAATTACCAGCATTTAGCCTGCATCTCGCTGCATTAAAAAAGACTATAGGCCTTAAGCAGCATATAGTCTTAATGCAGCGAAATGTAGCGAGATGTAGTGAAATGCAGGCTAAATGCAGGTAAATTTTTTCCTAACGTTATTAGCTACTCTTAGGATAACTAGGCTATACTGCTACCCCTAATAAACTATACCTAAGCAACCCTACCCTATAACTCTATAGGATTAACCCCTATCTAACTATAAATAGGCTACTTACCCTATATAAGCTTTAACTGTAAAAGATTAAAGTGACCCTAGACTATATATATAAAAACTATCCTATAGGGAAGCCTAGATGGTAGCCTATATAAACCTAAGAAAAGCCTAAAAATTAATAAAATAGTAGGCAAATAAGCATAGGCGTAAGCTTAACTTTACTATAGGCGATATAGTCTAGGTTATAATAAAGAACTAGAAAACGGGACAGCCTAGCTATAAGTTAAACTATTAAATAGTAAAACTATAAAAAGTTTATAAGAAGATAGGCAACTTATATAAAGTAAAGCTCCTGGATTTAATTAAGGTTTACCCTATTTTCTTACTAAATAAGCTATAAAAAGCTATAAATGATCTATTACCTAGATAGAAGAATAAATCTCCCTTACTAATTTAAGTTAATAGTAATAATAAATAGGAAGTTAAAGAAATACTAGCCTATAAACTTATAAGGGGAACGTTAAAGTACCGTATTAGTTAAAAAGGCTATAACCTAGACCTAACCTAGTACTCTACCTAGAAATTTATAGGCTGTCCCTAGAAGCTTAAAGAGTTCTATAATTAATATTCTAGTTTACCTAGACCCTTAAAGTACCTAAATAAATAGATATAATACTAGTATAATAAAGATAATAAGCTATTAGAAGAGTATAGGGATAAGAACGCCTTAAGGCCCTAATATTAAAAATTAGAGCCTATAAAAACTTAGTAGAATTTAGTAAAAACTATAAATATCACAGCTACCCTTCTTACTTTATTTTTAATAAAGCCTAAGGACAGGCTTTTTTAGAGGGGGAGAGGGGGTAATATTACGGTACTAGCAGAATTTAGTAGAACTTAGTGGAACTTAGTAGGAAGATATAGTTATATAACTAGAGAACTATATAAAAGAACTCTACTTTAAATAGCGATGCTCTTCTTTTTTTTTCTTTCTTTCCTTAGCTTTAGATTCTTATTTATAGATAATTTAATTATATAGGCTTATGCATCTCTCGCCATGTCTATACCTCGATTAACTAAGTCGCTAACACCTATATTAAATCGGTTATTTAGGAAGTATATAAACACGGGTTTAACAAGACTAAAAGCTATAGAATTCTTAATATTTACCTTAAAGATGCACCCTAATTGGGTTGTCTAACTATTTATATATCTGCTAAGATTCGAGAAGTTATTAAAAAGGGTTATTATAACCGTTATAGTAAAGAAAAAAGAACCAAATAAAACTTCTATTATTCTTAGTTATCGTCTTAGAGGTTATTGCATATAAAGGTAGATAGAAGAGCGCTTTCTTAAGTCTATAATAAGGCCTTATTAGAAGGGCTATTAAGAGTTTATATTCTAAAGTAGTCTAAGTATTAATTTATAATATGTATCTGACTATCTATCTAGGGTAGTATGCCGTAAAAAGCTTTAGCCTAATGCTTAAAATCTAGGTAAACTTATTCTAGAAGGCTGATATAAACCACGGCCTATAATTAGATATAATAGTATTTAGTAGTCCATAAATTTAGTAGACGTAGTAGATATATAGTTAGGCCGCCTCTTTAATATTAATATTCTTATAATAGGGAATTAAGAATAGGTACTTACTAAAGCAGTTAATTAGAATTATATCTATATTAGTTTATATAAATCTATAGAGATATACTGCTAGGGGCGTTTTAGTATTAGAAGAGGTTTTAATAGTCTTAGGGTCTTATCTCGCGGAATTATAGACCTATGTAGCCGTTATAGTTCTATATATATTGGTTAATATCTATAACTATTCTAGGCTAGTAGTAACGGTCACTGAATAATCTTATAAGTCTTATTTTAGCAATAAGCCAGGTCCGTAAATACCGTTTCTTTACTATAACTAGCCGTTTTTAGTACTTAAGTAGTCCATTTTAAAGGGACTATAGGCTAGTAGTATCCTTCGCCTTTTTGCGTTGCTCCTATAGAGAAGGACCAATATGGTTTACCTATAGCAGTTTATTAATAAGATTAAGTTCTATAGAGTTAATAGGGTATATCTTAGCTTCTAGGGATTCTGTACTTAGTTCTACCTATATTTAAAGGTTAAGGTACTTTAGTTATAGTAGTATCTAGGTCTATAATAAGATCTCTAGAGCTATCTATTTATTTAGGTCCCATTTATATCTTATAAGTATATCTACACGGTTTATAGCGCCTGGCCTATATATAATTAGGAAGTTAAACAAAAAAGAAACATTCGCCTACCGCGCCTACTATGCTATAAGGGCCTTTGCTATTATGAAATATTATAAAGCCTTATAATTAGAAACTACCTAAATAGACTTAAGGGTCCCTTCTAGCTATACTTACTAGTGCTAAAAGCTAGAGATAATAGCTAGTATTTCTTTATTGTAAATTAGGTAAATTGGCTTAGTATTTACTATAGTTTTTAAATAATGGGTAATGGGGTGCTATTTTTTATTTATCTACTTCAAGAAATAAACACTAGCTATAATACTATTTAAGGCGTTAGTTTCTAGCATTAAGGGCTATTTTAGGTTAAAGTGGGCAAGTAAGGGAGTAGAGACTAGTTGTTTCTTAAGCTTATTAAAAGCCTACATATATAGAGTATTAAAGTAGAAAGGCCGGTCCTTTTAGGTAAAGCGGCTAAGGGGCTAAGTAATTCTACTAAAGTTCTTAATAAAGTATTAGTAGAAGTTATAGAAACCTAAGAATAACTATATCCCCTTTATAGTCCTTAGGAATACTTACTAGTTAATTATAGCCGCCTTTTCTAGGTCTGCCTTAATTCCGTCTATACTAATAAAAAATCCTAAGTACTTTATACACTTAGTACTAAATTCTGATTTTCTAATATTAGCCTAGAGATTGGCTTTATAGAGCTATTATAAAACCTTATAGATTTGCTCCTTATATTTCAACTTATTCTTAGAGTAGATTATAATATTATCTAAATAGGCCATATAGAAGTTATTAAGGTAGTTAAAGAGGATATTATTTATATATATAGCCAGTCTGTTAATTAGTTTAAAAAGAAATACTTTATATTTATATAATCCGTAATAGGTCTAAAATATAATAAGATCTATAGATTTGGGGTTTATCCTAATTCGGTAAAATGCCTAATAGATATTAAGCTTTATAAAAACCTTAGCTCTACTTATTTAGCTTATAATAGTTAATATAGAAATAAAGCCCTTAATTTAGCTTTTTAATAGAGAGAATTAATATAGTAAAAGGGGCTTAACTAGACTTAATAATCCCTTATATAGATTATTAATGGGGTACTGCTTAGTAGCCTATATTTTAGTAGTAGATTATTAATAAAGGGAGTAATAGTTAAGGGAGTTTTCCTTATCTAGCTTAATCTTAATTTTGTAGTTATGTAGTTAGTAAGGCAGGAGTATATTAGATACTACCTTAGAGAATATATATTTATATTTCTAGTATTAATAGGGCAGTTTCTATTTTACTAGCTCCCTATCTATAAGCTTACTTTTTTCTCCGCTAAGCTAACTATAGGTCTACGTTTCTTTATCCTTAATTATTTAATTAATTTATATTCTATATTCTATAAGTTATCCTCTTAGTCTGTGAGTTAAGTATAATATATAGTATACCTTACTTTTTTTATAGCTATATAGAGCCTAAGTTACTACTAACTTCTTAGGTTTTTAGTACGGGTAGCGAAATATAGGTAGTCTAGGGGTAGTATAGTATATAGATCCGTTGTAGATTAAGCTATATATCTTTCCTAAAGGCCTAGTCCCTATATATAGTATTTATCTACAGTTATATAAGGATTTCTATTATAATACTAATTTCTTTAAGAAAGGAAGGTATTAGGAATATAGTTTTAGGCTAGATAAGCCGTCTATTCTATATATTAAACTATAGGCCTAAGTAGGTTAGCTATTTTCTCCCTAAGATTATATTATAGCTTTTAAGGTCCGTAATAAGGAAGGGGATATTATATTACCTTTATCTGTTAATATAGAGGTAAATCCGTAAAATAGATGTAATAGGCAGTCTTGCTTAGCCGTTATACCCAGAAATAGAAATTAGTTTCGGCAGTTCTTTAAAGGGTATATTTACAAAGTTAGCCAGTTTTATAGCATACTTTATATTAATTAAGGTAAAGGTATTTACTCCTAAATTAGCTAAAGTAGAGGTTAAAACTTAATATTTATTATAGAATAAAGTATAAGAAATAGTATAGCCTCTTCTACTAACTAGCTAGCCTAGATTAATATATAATATATTAATCCCTTTAGATCCTAAAGAGGAGTCTTTCTTTAAGGTTTCTCTTTTTCTAACTTTACGCTATTTTTCTAGATTAATAAAACTATATCCATTTTTGCCTTTATTTAGTGGTCCTTAGTAAAGTAGTCCTTTTAGCTATATAAAAAGTAAGCTCTTTAATAAGGGCCTATTTAAAGGGGTCGCTATATATAGATTAAGTATACATTAGGCCCGTAGTAGGACTAGCTATATAGCTACCTACTAAATTAATAGCGGGCTATACGGCTAGTATTATAGGAGTTATAGATTATGCTAGGGTATTATAGGCTATTCTTATAGTACTTATAGTTTAGTTTAAAAAGTTTCTAGCTTTATACTACTTAGCTTATACCTTAATTTAATAAAGGTCTTAGTTAATAGCTAGGCAGTAGTTTATAAGTACCTTTAACGTCTATATAGTAGTAAAACCTAGTAGTATAGCGCGTTATAGGTATAGGATAAGCTTATTAAAGAGGTTTAGTAGTAGGTCTTTATAGGGAATTTAGGCCTTTATAATTAAGGTAAGCGTTTTATACCTTAAAGAGGTCCTTATAAATAGAAAATAGGTAATTAATTATCTCTTCTTTAAAGAGGAAGAGGTCTATTAAGTCTTAGGCGTATTATAAGCGTAGGTGCGTTTATATATCGCTACTAGTACGGCTACAGATATAGGCTATTTTAGCTTAGGTAGTAGAAAAGTAGTCCATATTAACCTTAAGCTTATCCTATAATTAAAGCTTTTAATTATTAAATATAGGGTTAGTTCTATCTATAAGCAATAGGGGGTTAATAAACTTTATAGACTATAATAATACTAATCAGGTATATTAGGCTAGGGCGTTAAGAACCGTAGTAAATATGTAAGTATTTAATAACTTATTACTAAGTATAGGGATATCTCTAGTTTTAAGTAGGTTTTAAAGTTATTTAATTTTAGTATTAGCTACTATAAGCTCTACCTAGGAGCTTAAGTTAGTCACCATTTTAGTATTAGAGGTAGCTAAAGGTCCTATAGCTACTTTACCGGCTACTATATTTCTTAGCATAGTAATAAAAGTATTAGGTAATTTCTAGTAGTTTCTTTAGGGGTTTTAGTCTATATAGGTCCTCTAGGTTATATTCTATCCTTATATTCCTACTCTATTCTTATTATTCTAATAATATCCTTTGGGTCCGTTTCTATATTCTTGTCCTATTTATAGTCTATAAATATCTTAAAGTTCCTTTTTAGAAAGAAAGAGTAGTAAAGAGCTTTAGATAATATTAGCGACTTAGTTAATTAAGGTATGGATATAGCAAGAGAAACGCGTAAGCCTGTATAATTAAATTATCTATAAACAAGAATTTAAAGCTAGAGAAAGGGAAAGGAAAGAAGAAGAGTAGCGCTGTTTAAAATAGGGTTCTTTTATATAGTTCTTTAGTTACGCAACCGCATCTTTCTACTAAGTTCTACCAAGTTCTGCTAAATTCTATTAGTACCGTAATAATAGGAGACGCTTATACTAGTAAAGGCTTAAATATTAGCATTTATACTGCTATAAATCTTTATAGTAAGGGCCTTGTTGGTTACATAAGGTGATATTACGTAGCTACGGTTCGTAGATAGTATGATAATTATTATTTTATTTTTATAAGGGAGAGCGAGGAGCTTAAGGCTCCTCGCCACGCTAGTGCCGCGGCAACACGTGATGGTAACTTGCTACACGTGACGGCAATATACCTTATATAGTGACCACTTGCCTTTATTCCTAACACTAGCAACTCTTCTTTTATGGTTGCTATCTATATATATATACCGCTTAACTAGCGGAACAAAAATTAATCCTTTTTACTTACTATTGCCATTATAACATAAGTCTCGCTATCCTAAAATTTGCCTTTTAGTACGTGGTGCTTTCTTGCTTATAAGTTATGGGTAGGTATTTTATTAGTAGGGCCGCTAAGGCGCTAGCGGTAAGTAAGCTAATAGCAATTTTCTATCCCAGGGATGGAAAATCCTAATTGGCTAAGTTAAGTTAGGGTCTGCCCCTCTAAAAAGTCTTAGCAAGAGAATCTAACTAATTAGATAACTTTAACCGCCGGTTAAAGTTCTTAAATATCTTAAGACCTTACGTAACTAAGAAATTTCTAGGGACTCCCTTTTAACCTAACCTTTAACTCGTATATATAGAGTATTTATATTAACTAATATCTCTAGTGCCTTATTTAGGTTCGCCTTCGTTATTATATCTACTAAGTTATCTTGGCCATTAATTTATTAAATCTTAAAAAGTTTTTAACGCTTATAGGATTGCTAAAGTGCTATAATATTAATTATAAGGCGCTTCTCCTTTATAGTACTAAGCTTAACTAAATACTTATAAAGGGGATATAAGTTAGTATACACGATTATAGGGATACTAGGAAGTTTAAGTTAATCTATAATTATCTTTAGGGTAGTTC
>Ga0307515_10005606_pt1 | contig 25375 bp, 6 predicted proteins | sample 17_EM_MG_FD_194513 | JGI IMG/M metagenome (GOLD analysis project Ga0307515, IMG submission 194513) | Populus trichocarpa ectomycorrhiza microbial communities from riparian zone in the Pacific Northwest, United States - 17_EM | ecosystem: Host-associated > Plants > Roots > Unclassified | place... | reverse complement strand
CTGGGGCCAGGGTTACAACCTACTTATTGCGGGTAACGAGGACTGCGGGGCGAATGGTTTCTAGGAACTTTCGTGACGCGTAAGAAACGCGTAAGTCGGTGGAAGGACCCTCACCAGACTTCCGGGGGTTTCGAACATAGGAGCGTCGGGCGTTGAGTATTGGAGTTTTTCTTGAGTTTAGCATGGTTGTTCACTGAAGGGTTCTTGAATTTAGCCTGGCTGCTTCTTTGAGTGTTTTTCTCTTTTGTACAATAGAACTTTGAAGTCGTTAGTGCAATGGATTCTATTACTGAAAACTACTTTAGCCTTTCATTTGTTTTCTAATGTATCTTTCCGTCCCTGAGACTATTCGAATGTATTCAAGCCGTAGGGTCTGGGGCTAGACAAACCTGGGCAGTTAAGCTACAAATGCGTAATGGTGAAAATACAACGACTATGATCGAGCTCAGACAGTTGCCTAATATCGTTCAATCACCAAGAATTATTGTGATGAGCAGAATTTGATTTCCAGAATTGAAGACTAGTCATACGTTTTGCGCAGAGTCGGGAGGGACTCAACCAAGGTCGATGACGATGTCGTCGGCGAAAGTCCGTCGGACTCGCGGGACAAATCTAGAAACCAAAGGAGCTTAGACTTGCCTAGGACGCCTTATTGGGAAGGTTGAAGGTTCCAAGGTTAGAAGTCCCAGCCGGACACGCCGGATTGGGACCCTTGTCGCCAAGAACACAACTACGAACGTATTTAGCAATCTTCCACGTAGTGTTTCGCCCGAAACCAACGAAACAGGTGGAGGGCGTGTTTTGACGACGGAACGTTGCGAAAGAATTTTCGGCCGCTATCAGAAGGATCGGAGTGTATTATTAAGACTAAGCGGCAAGGCACTGGGCATCTTCTCGTCTCATCCTTCCAAACGGCGCGTACCTGAACTATAAAACTGGTACACATGATCCGAAGCTCTTGCTTCGACCTAATTCCTTCTGTACCTAAGCCACGTTACTACTACTTGCGTCAACGTGGATAAAGGAGGGCTGAAGGACGGATGAAGGAACCTCGGGATGATGGAGGCAGTCACATGCTCCCACCGGTCCCAGTCGAAGGAAGTCACCCATTTACTCCATCATTCCTCCTGTGCTCTATTCGTGATGAAACCAGATATGCAATTTCCATTTTCATCAGAATCACAGCCTTCAGTATGGAATTAACACCTGGCCGTAGACGAACAGTGGCAATAGCTCTGGGAAAATAAAAGAGGCTCGGATCTCCTCCCAATCTACTCGCATCATCTTCAGCAAGTTCTATCTCTTCGACACTCGGTTCAAAGCTTCTCCCGCTCTTTATCACGCTACCTTCGCTCTAAGACTTCCCCCAAATTTCCTTCTATTTTTCCTTCTATCCCTAAAATAACCTGCGCTTCTGTTCTTCTCAAGATGCTGAGCACACCCATCTCTCCAGCATTGGCTGCTGCTCTCTTGATATCCTCGGTTCCTAAAGCATTCGCGGGCAAGGTTGTTCCGTGTGCAGTAGGCTCCGGCAATGACAATGGTTGCTCGTACTGTGAAGACGACAAGGGCATCAACGTGACACCTTGGTCCTCGGCCACAGCAGAATCCCACTTTGATATGCCCAATGCTGCATCTAAAACCGGCGGTGGTTATGATGTGTGGTGGGTGAGTAGCGCTTCTACCTTAAACTCTTACACTCACCCCTAAGATTAAAAGCTAAACCCAATTGCAACAGAACATCCAACAGCCAGATCCGGGCTGTCGCATCATCATCACCGAGCCGTACAGCACCGATAAGGGGAGCACCGACTCGCGGCTCTCGGGTAATGTCATCCTATCCGCGGGCTATGGCGGATGCTATTTTGCGCATGTCGGCTCCCGCAGTGTCGCTGCTGGATTCTGCTGCGGCTCGGGCGACTGTGGGGCTGCGGGCGCCGCTCCACACAAGAAGAAGCGCGAGTTGCTGCCGAGCAGAATCATGCGTGGCCTTCCAAGCGACACCAGCGACCTAGAGGTGCGAAGTTGGAGAAACCCAAATCCGGAAGACCCTAAACCTGCGCCACCACCGCCTGCCGTTCAAGTAAGACAACTTTAGCCTCTCACGGGGCTCCTTGCTAACACTCGTGATTCAGTGCTCCGCGCCCACGTCCGATGGCGACACCTACACCAAGGCCGGGCCGCAGCAGATCGACGGTCAGTCGCTCAACTGCAACGGCGGCGAGTCGTGTGCCATGTCGCCGGATATGTCGGTTTCCGCTTCTACCTCACTTATGAACGAAGAGTCCACCACCCATACCGACAGCCAGGGCTTCTCCTATAGCATGACAGCCGGGTTCATGTTCATTGGCCCGACGGCGACCGTTACGGTCGGCTATAACATGGACTGGTCTAATGCAGTGACGGAAGCTGCGGCGACGACGAGCACGGACACGGTCACTAAATCTCTTACGCTGAGCATCGGTCTCGTGCCTGGCGCAAACTTCAACCGTGAGTCTGACATCTTTCTCTACATTGCGGATCGATCTGCTAACGATGTTTGATAGTCTGGTTCACACCAACGCTCAGGTGCCAGTCATTCAAGATTACCTGCAACGGCGTAGATCAAAAGATCGAGAAGTGCACCCCTGTGCTTGACGGCAATGGCAACCCGACCGGAGACCACGGTGTCATGACTGTCGCCTAGAGGGACATGGTGTAGTCTGCGTCGGAGAGGATAATCATGTTGGCGATGCGGGCTGGCGCGGCGTAATGGAGTCTCTACTTTTTTGTTTTCCTGTCTTTTTGATTTGAGCAATATCCCATGCGCCGTTGAGGCGTACACTAAAAGAGGCCCGTGCGCGAACACCGAAACATCCTCCAAGGATGTGAGGGGACTTTGTAGACAGGGGGCTATAAGGACACGATTGTGGAACAGGATAGATTGGTAAGAGAGACAAATCCTTAAGGAGGTAAGGCCTCTGGGATCGTGGAGACTATATACTACGGGCACGTGCCTCCGGCACGTAACCGGCAACCATCCGAGGGGCATCCGGGGGTTATCCTAAGGGCAACCTAAGGTATCCGCAATAATATCCCTTACATTACCCCCCCTCCTTCTTACGGTCGGCCCCCAATCGTCATTACCTTATAGTAGGGAGATTATAAGGGCTTATCCCAGAAGAGGTTTAAAGAGATATTAGTATACTACTATATATTATTTATCTATCTAACCCTTACTTTAAACTCCTAAAAACCCTTAATAAGGAAAAAATATAACTAGAGAAAAGATATAAGGATTACTAAAAGACCTATTAAAAGCCTATTAAAAGTATACTAGTAACTACCTAGGCTAATATAGGGATTTTTATATAACTTTACTTCTAAGCCTTTATACTAGTTTATAATTAATTATAAGTATTATAAGTAATTTAGTATTTTAGTATAGTTCCGTAAAACCTTTTAGTATAGGATTTAATGTATAAAGCCTTAGCTTACTATTATCTTTAAATACTAAAATATAGTCTATAATTCTTTCTTATAATCCTTTTTTTATAATCCCCTGCGTTACTAATATATTACTCCTATATTTACCCTTAGGCTATTAAATATAGTTAAGGTATTAATTAGTTATTTAAAGAGACTTATATCTTAAGATTTAGTATATATACTTTTAAATATAATAGTCCTATACTATATATTTAGTATAGCTTTACTACCTAGGACGTATAGAGTTCGTTTAGTTACTATGCTATATAGGTGCCGTATAGGTGCTATATAGTATAAGTATACCAAATCTCTAAATAGTATTCTATAAGCATTTCTACCTATTTAACCTATCTTTAATTAAGTTCTTTTGTTATTAGGAATCCTATTAGGTTTATATAACCTATCTTAACTATAAATAGTTTTTCTATACCTTATAAGAATACTCTCTATTTCTTTAGTACTGCTACTATACCTAATAACACCTTATTATAGATGTTATAGTTTAGTTCCGGTAGTATTATTTTCTAACTATAGTATATTATTAGATACTATGCATCCTAATGCTTTTATAGTAAGCATATTCCTAATATAAAGTCTAATATATTTAGTTTAACCACTATCTCTACTACTAGTTAGTAGATTTTAAGAATTAGATATTAGGTAAATAACTTTTTAAGTTCTTAAAACAGCTTTCTTTATTTACTACCCTATATCTACAGTTCCTCTTTCTTTATAAGTCTTATAAATAGTTTAATGTTCTTTAACCACTATATAATAAACCTTTTATATTAGTTATAAAATCCTAGAAATAATCTTAACTATATAATATTCTCTAGTTCTTACTAACTTACTATTACTTTAACTTTCTTTAGGTCTATATTAATATAATCTAGTGTAATACTAAATTTAACAAAATTGGTCTTCCTAGTAAAGAACTCGTATTTCTTAATTACTACTAGTATCTGTTCTTTTTATAAGCGTTTAGGCCACCTCGTGTATAGTCCCACCTTATATACACTAAAATCCAAAAATCGCGAATATAAAAAATACTATAACTCTATAACTATAAACTTAATTAAGGCCGCTCTTACTACTTTAGACTTGCAATTAAAGCCTAATTACACTTAAACTGTAAAGGAGTACTATTATAGGACACCCTCGTGATACCTTGCATACGTCTACCTATTTCTACTAACTTAGCAATTAAAGACTAACCGCGAAATGGCAATCTGACGGCAATCTAACGGCAATCTACGGCATTCTACTATATTCTGCCAAGTTCTGCCAGGACTACGACCTAAACCCTATTCTGCCCTATATATATATTAACTAAGCAACTAAGTTAATAATATATGCCCTTTCTTCCCGTTTTCTACCTTCTTTCTTTATATAACGTCTTAACTTCCTTATACAGTTTATATATATAGCTTAATAATATCTACTTTGCTATATATTATTATTGCTTATACTTACTCCGTAATACTATATTATGTTAACTACCTATACTACTATTAATATGCAGAACAAACCCAAAGCTTCTATAACGGCCGCTAGTATTATATCCGCACTCTAAAAACAATTAGTAAAGATATAGAAGTCTTTTATAGACGCCCTTATATAAAACTAAGCTATTTTAAATTAATAATAAACTAAATAAGAAGCTTAATACTAATAATTAATTAAGGACCTCTAAGAAGAAGTCCGTACCCTTAAGATGCCTATATTAGGGCCCTAAGACTAAACGCTATCTCCAGAAATAAACACGCGGAACGAGAATCCTAAACCTGTAGTAGTTATCTACCCTAAACTAACTACTATACTAAAACGATCCGAATGACTACTAGATCCCCTGGTATTTACTAGTAAATAATAAGAACTCTAATTATTTCTAAGCTAGCTTAAAAATAAGCTAACTAGTAATGCTAACTATTACCTAACTAAAGCTAACTAACTCTATTACGCCCTAAGTTAACTAGGAGAAAAGGTAGCTAATCTTATTAAACCTCTTTAGCCAAACTTAGTATAAAGCCTAGTTGTACTTCTTAAAGCCTTATATAGTAACCTAAACCGCCAAACTACTACTTAGAGAAAGATAAACTATATAGCTTAAGGAATGAAAAGTTTCCTAATATACTTCTCTAAATTTAACTATTATATAAGGGAAATAGGCTAGAATAACTCCGCACTAATTAATAGCCTTATTAAATCTTTAAGCCCTAAACTAAAAACCTCCCTAATAGGCGTAGACTTACTAGGAGCCCTTAATGCCTATATAAACGTTATTAATAAACGGTATAATAATATACTACGCCTAACACCAAAATACGCTCCTTAATATAATATAACAGCCCTATAAACGTTTATTAAGTTATTATCTTAGCCTAAGCACCCTAACGCTATAGATATTAATACTGGAACCCTAGAGTACGCCCTACTAGGGTCCTCTAAATAAGAAAGACGCATTAAGCTAGGCCTTTACTTTAAGTGCGGAAGTAAGTACTATATCTTAAAATACTATCTTATCCCCTTACCTACGTTCCAAAACGACTTACGAACGGCTAATACTAGCAGCCGTTTACTGCATTAATTTACTGGTTACTGTCCCTAATCTTTACCTAGTTCCAGCCTTACGTCTAGTAAGTACTACTTATAAGGGCGAAGCTATAACTAACGTCCTATAGGAACCCTTTCCTGCTCGCCACTAAAAGGTACGTCCTAGAGTTAAGTCGCTCTCTAAAACGGCTCTGCCTTAGGGTCTTATTAAATGCTTTAGATATTATAAACTCTAACTCTTAGGATTATAGTATAACTATTATAGCACTGACCTAACGCATACTGTTTTATACTATCTCGTACTATCTCGTACTATTTCCTACTATTAGCTAGCCCACTACTAGCGCCTTAGCGGCTGGCTCTACTATTTATATATAATACCCCCTTTCACCTTCTTCTCCTCTTTATACTACAACGTAGTTATTTAGTCTACTTTATTGCAGCACCATGACAGTTTATAGTATCCCTAATTACGCCCCATTACAACCTTTGTTTTTTCCTAGTTTATTATTTCTATTTCCCTAGTGTAATTGTAACCCAGCGTAACTAATAACACTATACTATAAGTCTTAGACAACCCTAGTATAGTTATAAATAATCTTAGTACTATAGCTAGCCTTATAGACTTTAATTGCCTTATATAGATCCCTTAAAATAGGCAACTATAATATAGATAATACCCTATTGGCGAATATACGCGAAGTACTCGCCTGCCTTTTTAATACCTCCTATGCCTATATTACCTGGGCAATTAAAAGTAGCCTAGAGTACCCTAAAGACCTTAACGTGGTAGGAACCTTCTAGCACCTCTTTATATATACAACTTTCCTAACTAGCATTAAGAGTAGTCTTTAAGCCGTCTATAATAAAGGCCGAACTATAAAGTCCTAACTTAAAGAAGCTTAGTATAGAATTAACTCCCTTAAGATACTTAAACTATATATATAATAATACGAACAGTAAGCCTTTATAAATACTTAGACTATATAAAGTCTAAGCCTTTAAATTACTATATTTACCCAGACTATTGCTAATAAGAATACCGCTACTAGCTTTTCTTTTCTAACTAAGCCCTATAGAAAAAAGCGTAAAGTAAAAGATCTAACCCTATTTAATAGCAAGGGATTACTGACTAAAAAGTAAGAAATTTTTAAAATATGGGAAATAAAGATTTAAGGCGTTTTTTTAAAGGAATATAAAGTGCTTTAAGACCTTAATGGACGAAGTCCTTTATATATTAGATATGTTAATAAATAAGGCTTATAACTATATTAAGTATAGCCTTAATATACTACGCATATACCTAAATAACTTAAGTAAATAGACCTTCTCTAACTAAGAGTATATATTTATATATATAAGGAAGCACTATAAGACTATTGTTAGGAATATAGGCAAGTTGCCGTCACGCAAAGCAAGTTGCCATCACGTGAGGCAAGCTGCCGTCACGTATTGCCACGGCACTAGCGTAGCGAGGAGCCCTAAGCTCCTCGCCCTTCCTTAAGCAAGACGAAAGAGAATATAACTAATAATTATCATACTGTCTATAACTTGTAGATACGTAATATTACCTTATAAAACTAACACTGATTAGTGGTTAACTTTACTATTATACTATAGAATAGCTAGGTATTCCACTAAGAAGAGATAAGCTACTATACTAGTACTACTCGTGCTAGAGGAAGCTATCTTTTAAGGTTAAAACTAGTCCTAAACCTTAAATAAAACTCTTCCATAAATTTAAGGATTTAAAGGCTAGAACTAGTCCTAAGCCTTTTCTAGATTATAGATTCTTGCGTCTATTACGCAGAATAATACGCTTTATAAGTCTTTGCGATTTAAGGCTAGAACTAGTCCTAAGCCCTATAATCGCAAATATACGTTATAAACGCGTACTAAATAACAAACGCGTACTAAACAATAAACACGTACTAAATAATAAACGCGTACTAAATAATAAATATGTACTAAATAACGAACGCGTACCAAACGACAATCCTTACCCTAATAATACTTCCCTCCCCCCGAAAACATAGCTACGCCTACCTTAAATAACTAGGAAGACTCCTTACTACTAGGGGTAGCTTTATATATGAAACTTATTAATAAAGATTAGGACAAATTTACTATTAATATAATAACTTATATCGCAAAATAAGTTAACGGCTTTCTTCTATACCGTATTATATTCTATTAAAGTAAATATTATACTAATCTACAGCTATAGGAATATTTTAGGGAGGATTTTATAGGATGGACCGCTAACACCTAGGCACTTAGTAATGTTAATATTATGTAGGATTTTTAAGACTTCCTCTATAGGAATAGGGTATATATTACTAAAAATAGTAATATAATTACCAGTAATATCTAGGCCGTTATTATTAATATAAAAAAACTAGTATAGACGGAAGCTAAGATTATATATTAACTACGGAAACCTAAAACTAACCTATATTCTTTAGAAGGCAACTTTAATTTAGAATAAAACCCCTAGAACGCTACTATCCTACCTAGAGGTACTCTTCTACCTAAAGGTGCTCTCCTACCTAGAGGTACTCTTCCTCTACCTTTACCGCCTCTAGCTCCTTTACCCTAGCTAACCGGTAAGCCTTTATTATAAAAAGTCACGAATCTAATAAAGGTATATTTAGACGAGGAGAAGAAGTTTAAAGGAGAACTATATAATATGCTTGGAATAAAACTATAGGTCTTTTATAACTGCTGCAGCAAGGTTAAAATTTAATACCACTAGTTTTATTATGCTTTTTCGGTTATATTAAAGGGACAGGCAGTAATATTTTATTATAACTATATTACGGGTAGAAACTATAGCTTTAATATAATACTTTAGCTTACTAAAGCCCACTTTAAAACTAATAAGAATTGCTAGCTTTATATATCTAAATAGCAAGAGACTATATTCTAAAGAGTTATTACTTCTAACTTAATAAATACTTGTTTAGAGTGCCTTTAACTACTCTTTAATAAACTTTAGAAAATCTAATATAGCCTTACTAAAACTTACCAAAATAAGAATAGCCTAAGGGACTAGGTTATTTTAGCCTACCATAGCGTTCCTAAGTGTAATTTAGCGCTATATAAACCTGTAAATATATTTAAAAGAGTATATGCTAAGCTACGCTTCGCTATAGGTACTATAATGCAAATATAAGAATCTTAATAGTTTTATACTAAAAACCCTACCTAACTAAGCATTTCTAACTAATATAATTATAACTAAACTAACTAAATATATAGTGGCTGTAGTAGGAAATATAGTAAAGGATATAATTAATGTTAACTATAAGGCAATTATAGAGGTCCTTGTGGAGGTTTACTTTAAAGTAATTACTAGAAGAAGTGCTACGTTTATAAGAAGCTAAATTACTAGTTAACTAAATACTCCCTTAATAAGTGAAAGGAGGCATATAATAAGTTTCGCTAGAGTATAAGAAATATTAGAAATTATAAGGTTACTACGGCCTACTTTTAAAGCTTCCTAGTTTAATATAAAGGCGTAGAAGATCTTAAGGATAAGGTTAATAAGACTAAATAGCTTCCTATAGATATAGAAATTAAGGACTACTTACCTAACTAATACTTTACTAAGTATAGTAAGGTAAATAGGACATAAACTGTTGCTATTCTTAATAACTAATTTACGCTCCACTCTATTATAAAGTTAGATATTTTTAACGAGCTAAGGAAGAGTTTTACGTTCTCCTTTAATAACAAATGCTCAGTGAACGTCTTTATGGTATTATACTAGATATAAAAGCCGTAGGAGTATCTATAGTAGGAGAACCTTAAGTTTAAGCCCTTTAGTAGCTTAATAGCTTTGTTTAGATTAACTATTTAACAGTAGGCTAATATACAATTTGTATTAGTAAGGGTACTATAATCTCTTTTAGCACAATTAGGGTTTAAACCCCCTTAGGGTATATTACTTTTTACATTATTCCTATAAACACCCCGTTTCTATTTTACATTAAAGATATAAATAAATTAGGCGTTAAGCTTAATAACCTTAAGAATATACTTATCTAAGGAGATAATTAGGTGCCTGTTATACGCAAGTAGGGTTACCCCTAGTTGCTCCTTTATTAACTAGAGAAAAGTGTTACTTAAAGCCACTTAATTAAGTTAGAGTTACGCTAACTACACTATCGTTTTAGCCACCTATCCGTTTATTAATTACTTAGGGTTCTTTAGCGAGTAGGCTATAAAGTTAAGGTTAAGGTAATTAATAATAATAAATTCAATTTACCGCCCGTCCCGGTCCCCCTAGTGGGTCCATATAGGCTAATACCTTCTATAGGAAAAACTCTAACTTAAAAAAACCCCACCTCGGGCCGCGCTAGAGAGATAGCAGCGTTCCGACATTAGAGCGCTAGCGGCTTACCTTCTACCTGCCTTTAAGTCTGTATATTAAGCTAACTAGCCGCGCTTTACGGATAATTTTACTCTACCCCCTTCTTTCCTTATCCTTTTACCCTTATTCTTTTACTAGTCCTCTAGGCTTTAAAAGGGCTAGTATCTACTTATATCCTCTATATCTATTACCTTTATTACCTAAAACTAGGGTAAAATACCTAACTATACTAGCTATTTTGCTACTACTTAGGCGCTTTTTTTATTATTTAAAACATCCTAAAGGCGTTTAGAGGCGCATTTTGCTATAAAGTCCGCCCTTTAGTAGTATAGACACTGGAATAGTATATAGTAGACTATCTACCTTATTTAGCTATATTTGTACTATAGGAGAACTACTAGTATACTAATGGATGCAAGCCATGCATTAAGCCCTATTACCTCTATATAAAGGAGAAATAGTACTATAGCCTTTGCTTTTATTAGGCCTTTATATAATAGGATTATAAGTTTCCCCTATAGGGTCTTCCACGTAGTTTCTATGTGGTTTTTAGCCTTTGCCTACTACCGTTATTGCTATTCTAAATCTACCTATTTTGCGATAAAGGTGGTTGCTTACCTTTGGTGCTAGTGACCTCCTATATAGTGGCGGCGCTCCGCCTACGCTCTACTGGCGTTTCGCTAGCCATACTTATAGGGGTTTATTATAGCTTCCCGCTCTATATAGTCCTTTTAGTGCGCGAGGAAGCCTTATATCTTATTTTTATAGTCCTTTACGCGTTCCCTAAGCGCTTCTAATAGTACTAGTAGCCGTTTTGTTTTTTACTGGCGCTTTATTAATATATTCTAGATACTATTAAGTACCTTTACTAATTCCTTTTCTACCTTATTAGAGGCCGTCTTAGCAGCTCTTTAGAGGGCTATCGTTTTAATATAGAGTTGGATTAGGGGAATAGCCGCTTCCTTCTTTATTATAGCTATTAGTGTTTACTAGTATGCCCCTATAACCCTATAGAGATACTAGTTCTAGACTTTCTATAGTGGTTTAAGCAAGCTTTTTACTGGCGTTCTGCTGTCGTCCTATACTCCCTATACTTGGGCGCTATATAGTATTACTGGTTAGACGGTAGCTATATATAGGAGGCGTAAGTGGCGCATTAATAGGCCCTATATAGACGCGGTAATCCTTAATATTGCTTTAAAGGCTGCTAAGCCCTTACTTATAGCCTTTTTAACCTGTTTTTTCTATTAGAGCTTAGGGTCTACCTAGATCCCTAAAACTTGCATGCTGGTTTTCTAGGGGGCTGTCTCGCAGCTAGCGATACGTATAGTAGACGTAAGATCTATAGTGGCGTGGTGTTGTTGCCTTATAAAGTATATAAGCTAGTACTTCTTAGGGGCGAACGCCGCCCTATATTAATTTATCTATACAGTGTAGTAGTTATAGGCGGCCTCTAATTATCGACAGTTTTCTACTATAGAGTCCCCCTAGGTAATAAGGTTTGTATTATCTATAAAGCTAAACCCTAGCGTGCCGCTATTAGGGCGCTAGAATTCCTTTAATAGCTCTAATATAAAAAAGAGAAATAAGATTAGTAATAAGGGTAACCCCTAGGGGATACCTATCTATGTCTAAATCTAGTTGCTCTTATATCCTATAAACTTAATATAGGTTTTATATACTGTTAGGAAGCTTTATATAAAGTTTATAAGCCACTTTAGAAAGCTTTTTTTTTTTAAATATAGAGGAGCCTTTTATAGGAGACGTTATTAAATACCCCTACTAAGTTTAGGCTTAGTATTAACACTACACACCTATAGCGCGTTCGCTATGCCGTCTATATATAAGAGCTAAGCAGTTTTACCACTAATAGTGTGGATTATTTATGCCTTACTCCTATCTAGTTCTAAGGGAGTAGCCTATACTTCTCCGCAGCCTTAAATATAATATTAGCTATATGCTTTTCTAGGACTTTTACTAGCGTATTTTTAAGGGTAATTAGTTTATAGCTGCCTAGGAGAGAGTAGTCTTTTTTCCCTTCTTTATATAATACTATAGTTATAGATTCTTTAAGGCTTTTTAGTATTATTCCGCTAGTAAAGCAATGACTAGCTGCTTCTGCTAAATCTTTTATAATAATTAGGGTAACCACTTTAAGGACTTTATTTGGTATGCTATCTAGCCTTAGGGCTTTTTTATTTAGAAGACTCCTAATAAGCTTACCGATTTCTTCTATTAAGATAGTAGGGCTAATATTAAGTATATTTTGTTCCCTTATTATCTCTATATTATTAAGGTCTGCTATTCTAGTTTTAAAAAAGAACTTAGCTATAAGGATATTAGCCTTTATAATATTATTATCTATTAAGGGATCCTTAATAAACCTTCTAAGGTCTAGTAGATAGGGGTCTGCCTTTACTACGCTTGCTTTTCTACTCCATTTTAATAGAGTCTAAAGTCCTATATTATATAGTTTTAACTAGTCTTTAGTAAGTTTATAAATAAAGCGTCTTTAGTTATTACGACTAACTCTCCTAGTCTTTTTTTACAGTTGGTTATTTAATACTAAATATCTTTAGTGGTCCTTGGGGTTATTATAAGCTTAGAGCTATTATCGCGCCTATTAGGCGCTAGCGTGGAGCTATATGGCCTATAGCAACCATTTTTAACAGGCCTACCGGCTAGGCTATGCTTATAGGTAGTATTCTTTAAGTGCTTACTTAATCCCTTCCTAAAGGGCTTAAAAGGGGTCTTTAGATATAGTCTAGTTAAGCTCCTAGATGCTTTAGAGAAAGCCCTATAAGTTTAGCTTCTTAAGGGCGAGGCGCTAGCATTCCGCTAGCGGACAGCTAGCGTTATTAATTTGGATATAGATTGGTATATAGTCTCTTATAAGGGCCTATTCCTTAACTATACTATAGAAGTTAACTTTTCTATATAGATCTGGTGATATAAACGTAAGGTCTATTACACTCTCCTATTGCCCTCTTTTCTATATAGGCTCTCCTTTTAGTATAGTAAGTACTAGGCCTCTAGTATTAGTTTTAGCCAGAAGGCGTTCCGCCTACTCTTTGCTAGCTATATACTTTCCGCCCTATATTAGGTGGTAGGCGTTAAAGTTACCTAAGAGTATAATTTCTCCCTTAGCTTCCTTAATAGCTATTTTAACCTTAGGCTATGCCCTAATCTAAGGGCCATCTTCGCGCAGGTTATAGATATTAATAATTATGGCCTTTAGCCCCTTTAGGCGTACCCAGAAAGCTATAGTAAAGGGGCCGTACTATCTACGCTTTTAATGCGCGGTGTTAATATTCTGGCTAATTATAAAGCAGACCTTTATTATAGGGAGAGCGTTATATATAAGTGTGAATCCCCTAGGGCAGTATATTAATTTAGTATATTTATTATATACCGGCTCCTAAATTACGAGGACCTGGTGGTCCGCTAGTATAACGCTATTAAAGAAGGGGCAATACGCCCCTTGGTTTATATTTCCGCAGTTATATTAGATAATTATATACTTACTTATTTAAAGTAGGTGTGGGCTTATCTATATCTGTGTCCTATTCCTCTTTATTTTTACTATTAACTATTATTACTCTATTAGCGCGAAGCCAGAGCCTTAATTATAATCTATCTCTGCTTACTATTTTAATAAAAAATAGTTTACCTGGTCCCTATTTAAGTAGTTATTCTTAAGTCCCTAGGTAAGATATTTCCCGTCCTCTTTTCTTATTAGTGCTAATTATAAGGTTTCCTAGTATTAAGGGTTGGTATATTATTTTTATAGCTTCTTATATACGGAGCAACTGCGTTAAAAGGGCTATTCTCTTTATTTGGATACCTTTAAGGTAGCTTTAAAAGGTCCTATACTCTTTTCTTTGCTATACTTTATAGGCTTTACCGTAGTTAATATAGGATACCCTTTCCTTAGGGCAATCTATGGTATTATATAGTCCCGCATATTACCTATATTTTATTTACTTTCTATATACGCTTTATATATGCCCCTATTAATTATAATAGTAGCATTACTTTATAATTACGCTATTCTTAAATAGCCTAGTCTTAAAAAGCTGGGATTTAATAACTATCCCACTTTTTATAATCTTTTGCTAAATTACTTAGGTTAGGACGCTAATTATAATTATTCCCCTAGTCTTTTTAGGTTCTCTCTAGGCGCTGCTAGAGTTTGCCTAGCGTTTTGCCTACGCTTTAGGGTTGTGTAGCTATTAAATCCGGCTAATAGCTATTTTAGGCATAAGGCGCTTTATGGCTTTATAAATGGATTAAGTTAATTCCAAATTATCTATATCCCTTTTATTATTAATTAGAGTCTTAAGCGGGACTCCCGGTACTTCTAGGAGATAATCTTTTCTTAGTATCCTAAGTCCTAGCGCGTCTGGCCCGTTTAGGATTTAATTCTTTATTATTTAGAAGGGGATATAGATATCTACGTCCCTACTATTAAGGGTGCGTATAGCGTATGCGCTTAGTATTATTCTCTAAATAGTCTTAAGAAGCTCCCCTAGTTTATAGCCCTGGGGCTCCTTAAGCCGGACGCGTATACTCACTCTCTATAGTGCCGCGACTGCGTTTACCGTGCGGGCCGCCTGCGCAGTAATGGCTGCCTAGGTTTAGACCTGTACTAAAGAAACTCCTAGGCCTAGGGGTCCTCCTTTACGCGTTTTTTTTTAGATTTTCTTAATACTAGCTTTAATTTGGTTAAGCTAGGCCTTAGTTTCTTATTCTTAGGTTATCTAGGGGATTAGATATATTAAAAGGGCTTTAATATACTATATTGCCTCTTAAATAGAGGTAAGTATTTAGTGCCATGGAGTTTCTTCCTCCTCTTTTATAAGATTGTCTTTAATTTATTTAAGTGTTTTCTTTAGTTTTTACTATTACTGGCAGCTGTCCTTTTCGCGTTATTGCCTACCTGGTTTGTAGTTCGGCTCCCGCGCGTCGCGACTCTCGCGACTCCGACGGGGAGCCTGCGCCCCTCTATTGTCCCCTATGCTCTAGATAGGGGGCGGCGTGGTTTTATAGGGTTTCTTAGTGTGGGGAATAGGATTCCGATATCGGGTTGCTTTATTAAGTGGTTTTTAGGCTGGTTTCGCTGCTGTTACGGCTTTACAACTTTTTTTACCCTTAGATTTAGGTTAAGGTAATTAAGCATCTTATAAAATACTACTATTACTGCCAAATAAACTAGAAGTCCCCTAGCCGATTTAAGTTTACCCTTAAAGATAACTATAACTTTAACTTCTATATTATTATTGATATTATATATCTTAGCAGCAAGCTAGTACTCTAAGTTATTAACTTCTTAACCTCCTTCTAAGCCGTATAATTCTTAAAGGATATATTAGCTTGGAATGTATAGGATACCCTTTAATTATACTAAATTAATATTTACCTAGGACCCCCTAACTAAATCGTCTATAATATAAAAAAGAACTTCCTATTTATAGAGTTTCGATAATAGATAAAGATAATAGTAATTAAGGTTAAGGAAGTTCCTATTAAGGTATATAATAGCGTTAAAAAAGTAGAGCAATATTATACGCCATTACGCCGCGTATATAAGATTATTTCTTTAAAACTAGAGGACGCTAGTAAAGAACTTACCTTATAAATAGCTATTAAAGCCGTTAATAATTCCGCTGGCCTAGATAGACTTATACCTATATTACTAGTCTTTAGCGCCTACCCTTAAATAACTAATAATTCTTTATTATCTCCCTTCGTTATATAATAAGCTAAGGCTATCTATAAGGTAATAAAGGAGGTATAATATCTCTACGCTATACGCTAGGTTAATAACGCACTAGGAATAAGAAATGGCCTAAATACCTTAACTATGCTTAATCTACTACTCCAGTCTAAGGTACGCGTATAGCGTAATGTCACGGCACTGACCTAACGCATACTGTTTCATACTATCTCGTACTGTTTCCTACTGTTAGCTGGCCCACCACTAGTACCTTAGCGGCCGGCCCTACTATTTGTATACAATACCCCATTTCCACCTTCTTCTCCTCTTTATACTATAACGTAGTTATTTAGTCTGCTTTATTACAGCATTGTAATAGTTTATAGTATCTCTAATTGCACCCTATTACGATCTTTATTTTTCCTAGTTTACTATCTCCGTTTTTCTAGTATAATCGCGACCTAGCGCGACCGACAACACTATACTACAGTCCTAGATAATCTTAGCACAGTCTTAGCATAGCCTTAGTACAGTCTTAGCAATCTTAGTATTATAGTCAGCCTTATAGATTCCGATTGCCTTACCTAAATCTCTTAGAATAGGCGACTACAATATAGACAACGTCCTGCTAATAAACCCTCGCGAAGCGCTCGCCCGCCTCCTTAATACCTCCTATACTAATATTGCCTAGGCGATTAGGAATGGTCCTAAATACCTAAAGGACCTTAATATAGTAGGAACCTTTTAGCAACTCTCTATATATGCAGCTTTTTTAACTAGTATTAAAAAGCGGCCTTTAAGCCGTCTATAGTAAAGGCCAAGCTATAAAGTCCTAACTTAAAAAAGCTTAATATAGAATTAACTCCCTTAAGACACTTAAACTATATATTAAATAATACGAATAGTAAGCCCTTATATACACCAAGACTATATAAAACTTAAGCTCTTAGATTACTATACTTACTAAGACTATTACTAATAAGAACCCTACTACTGGCTCCCCTCTTTTAACTAAGCCCCGTAGAAAAAAGCGTAAAGTAAAAGATCTAACCCCGTTTAATGGCAAGGGATTACTAATTAAAAAGTAAGAAAAATTTAAAATATAGGAAATAAAAATCTAAAGCGTTTTCTACGGGGATATAAAGTGCTTTAAAACCCTAATAGATGAAATCCTCTATATATTAGATATGCTAATAGATAAGGCTTATAACTATGTTAAACATGGCCTTAATACGCTACGTATATACCTAAATAACCTAAGTAAATAGACCTTTTCTAACTAAGAGTCTATGTTTTTATATATAAGAGGATACTATAAGACTATAGATATAACCTAAGCGGCCAAAAATAAGTTGGATATCTTAAGCTAAGGTGAGCGTAACTACTGGTCCTAGAAAGTAGAGCTTAATAAGTTAATAATTAAAGCAAATAAGACCGAGGAACAAAAAGTGGATTTACTTAAAAAGAACATTTCCTCTAAGATAAAGGACCTGGCCTTTACCCTTAGCTATAAGATCAGCGATGCTAACTATAAAGGCTAGAGTAAGTAGATAGATGTGTTTGCTTATAACCTATAGAACTATACCTACTATATTAAGTTAAATACCGCTAAGCTAAGTGCCGCTAGCGGCTATTAACCTATATTACTATAGAATAACCTAATAAACCTAGACGCCGTTAAGTTCGGTAGCAGTAGTAATAGCCTCCCTAATAACGTCTAAAGACATCGTATAAATAACAGACTCTATATAGCGTGTGGTTAACCTAGCTACTAAAAAGATACTTATAACCCCTAGTAAAACCTAAATTCCCTTCCAATGCTACCGCGCTAACCCCCCCCTAGCCGCGGCAGATTCTTTAATAGAGGGGATAGTAATTAAGGCGGTAACCGCGGATAAGGACGTGGGTTCGGATACAGAAACCCGCCCCCGCGATTCCTTTCCCCAACGTAGCCCTAGCTGATAGTTCCGTACGCGAACTACGGATAAGTACTTTATATTACTACCAACCGCAAGACCAGCTATATTATCAGCGAAGTACCCCCTAGCATATATACACTATTAGAGACCGATACGCTAGGATATACTAGCTAAAACCACAGCTACTAGCTAAGCCCTATAACGCAGCTATTAAAAGGCTAACCCTTAAACTAAGTCGCCTTTAAGGGTTAGAACTATATAAGGAGAAGGATAAAAGAATTAGATCTATATTACTAAATTAGTTAAACCTTATTCTAAGCTAGCTACTATTTAATTTTAGAACAGTAAATAACAATAGAAATTCTATCCTTATTTAGACTTACCTCTCCTTACTATATAACCTACTTCTAGAAGTTCTTATTAAAACAGTAAGCCTTATTAATAGTAGTAGTATAGTACCAGCGTTTATAGACAAAGACTCGCTTATAAAAAAGCATAATATTATAATAAAAAGACTCCTAGTTTTAAAACTACTCCGCCTTACCAACGGACTCTAATCTAGCTTTATTATCCATTACTTTATAGCAAAAATAATAATCGGCCACTATATAGAATCTATGCTTTTCTATATTATAAAGTTATTACCCTTAATACTAGTAATTCTTAAAATGCCCTAGCTTAAAAAGTATAACCTAAATATAAACTTCCCTGTTCTAGGGCTTAAGTTTAACTCTAATTACTATACCTATAACTATCTCCTATAGTATATCCCTAATTGTAACTGAGTAGCACTATATAGACGTATTGCACGGCCAATACTTAGATACCGTTAGCTGATAGTAAAAGAGGTACCTAATACTAGTAAGCTAATATATATAGTAAATAAAACAGAGATTCTGGAAGACTGGACTACCGCCCCACTAAGCCTAAGTCGTTATACCGCCCTAGAAAATTGACCCTACAATCTTAGAAGAATTGCTATATAAGTCCTATAACTCTAACGATGCGGAGTTTATAGCCGCTCTAGACCCTAAAATAGCTAAAAAGTTACTAAACGAGTTAATCTAGTTAAGATACTAGGAGAACGAACTCGCAAGAGATATAGTAGCGGCCCTGCGTAATTAGAAAGCTTGCCGTTGGCTAAAGAAAATTAGGAAATTACTTTGTTACGATAAGTTAGAATGCAGTATCGTTAACAAATAGATCTACTTTTGCTAATGTCTCTTCGTCCCTAATGCCCTAGACCTCCGCCTAGAAGTTATCTATTACTCTTATAGTAGCGGCCCTACTAGTTACCCCGGCTAGGTTAAAACCCTTAATCTCTTAAACCGAATATACTAGTAGCTAGAAATCTCCTAATTTACGGCTACCTTTATTAAAGACTGTGCCTTATATTTTTGTACTAAGACCCCCTATTCTGCCCCACCTAGTTTCCTAAAGCTACTAAAACTACCCACTTACCTATAGACCGATATTTTAATCGACTATATTATAACGCTACTGGTATACTAACGCTATAGTAAGGTATATAAATATATCCTTATTATTATAGACTACCTAATTAAAATATAATACCTCGTTCTAATAACAGAAGTCTTAATAGAGGAGCTAGTTAACGGCTTTATTAACAACGTATATAAGCTCTATAGTGCACTAAGCACAATTATTTCCAATCGCGGTATATAATTTATTAGCGACTTCTAGCGACGACTAAGTAAACGCCTTAAGACAACCTTAAAACTAAGCTTAGCCTAGTACCTAGAAATAGACGGCTAAACCGAAATTATTAACGCTGCCGTAAATAAGTACCTCTATACTTTTATTAGCTTTATATAAAATAACTAGGTTAACTACCTACCGCTTACTAAGTTTACTATAAATAACTAAGTTAACAAGAGTATAGGCATCTCCCTATTTTTTATAAACTATAGCTTTAACCCTCGCCTCGGAATTAAACCTACTAGTCCCTACCTACTAATACTATTAGTATAAGCAAAGAAGGAGTTTTTCCACGTAGACTCTATAGCTAACTGCTTTAAGCGGATATTAATATAGCTTAAGGCCCTAGCCTAGATTTTATAGTAACGCTATAAAGATAATACTAATACCTATAGGGATAAGAGCGCGTTATTCTATAAAGGCGATATAGTTATAGTTAGCTTAAAAAATATAAAGATAAACAAACCTAAAAAGAAATAGGACGACAAATAGGACGGCCTATACCCCGTACTTGCAGTATACTAAGGGGTAGTTATAGTAGATTTTCTAAACCATATCTAAGTAAATAAATCCTTCTATACATCTAAGGTCCGCCTTTAGGCTACTAAAGAGATCTCTAGCTAAGCAAATATTAATATTATAGAGCGCCGCAATATACAAGGACAAGTAGTAGAGAGAGATAATAACGGTAATATAGAAGATAAATAGGAGTTTAAGAAAATCCTTAATGTATATAATAAAGACCCCTAAGGCCTAACTTATAAGATTAAATGGAAATATTATAAGGATACAACCTAGCAGCTAGAAGAAGACCTAAAGGGTTATAAACAGGTTGTATAGCGCTTCTATAATCAACACCCTAAGAAGCTAAAACCCCTAGACTGGGTATAAGATAAGGAAAAGTTATGCCGAGGTTGTAGCCGACCACCGTATTAAAATTTATAGTAGTTAAGATGTTATAGAACTTTAACCGCCAGTTAAAGTTGTCTAATTAGCTAGATTTTTGCTAAGAAACGCTATACGGATTAATTTAAGTGGCGGTATAAAGTTCTGCTAACCTTACTTACTAAACTAACTAATTAGGATTTTCTATACCCGGTATAGAAAATTGCTATTAGCTTAGTTAAGGGCGGTAAGCGGAACTAATATCTTTGCGGTAAAAAACAGGCAACCCTAAATACTACCTATTTTAAAGTTATCTATTTAGTTTAGGGACCAAACTATCTAGGGAAGAGAAGTACTATTACGGCACTAACCTAACGCATACTATTTTATACTATCTTGTACTATTTCCTACTATTAGTTAGCCCACCACTAGTACCTTAGCGGCTGGCCCTACTATTTATATACAATACCCTATTTCTACCTTCTTCTCCTCTTTATACCACAACGTAGTTATTTAGTCTACTTTATTGCAGCACTGTGACACGTAAAAAGGGAGAATAGTTAGGCCTATATTAACTTATTGTAATTAATAGTTAAACTTATACTATTTAAATGCCTTATAGACCCACTTAATTCCGTTTAACCGTTATTAAGCCTTACTATAAAGATAATAGTTTCAAGCCTTTGCAGGATACCCTAAAAAATGCCTTAAAGGAGAACTATAATTAATATGCTCTAGAAGACGACTATAATCCTAATATAATTATAGTAGATATACCGCAACCATGACGCGGTAGAGGTCGCCTAAAGGGATTATAAAATTACTAATATCTTATTAATTTTAAAGAGTAATTTATTACCGCTATTAAGAATGGAACTAAGTTATTAATAGCCTTTATAATAACTAAGGAAAAGGCTAACTTTAAGCTCGCAAAACAGCTTTAAAAGGAAGGTTATATTATAACTCCTAGAGCTCCTTTCTAAGCATCTAATAAGTAGGAGATCGACGGTCTTATTATAAGAGGAGTCTTTAAATTTAAGAAGTATAACCCTACTAAGTTTAATAAAGTTTATATCTTTAAGTTAAGAATAGTTAACGAGATTAAAGGTAAAGCTATTAGCGCCCTATTTAAGAAATTAAGGCTTATTATCTAAGGTTACAACGATAATAGTAAGGAGGTAATTCTTATATAATCTCCTATAATTTAACGAGCTAGTTAGCGAGTTATTATTATATTAGCTCCCTCCTTAATAAAGAATAAAATGGCGGTTTATTTATAAGATATTACTTAGGCCTATACCTAATTAGAGACGCACCTTTAGCGCTTAATATTAGTATACCTTTTAGAGTAAATTTATTACCAATATCCCGAAGATATAATTATAGTTATACTTAAGCTATTATATAGAATTGCAAAGGTAGGAACCTATTAGTAGGCTACCTATAATAAGCACTATAAAGAGAAGCTTTTAATAACTACTTTTATATTTAACCTATACTTCCTAATTATAATTATAGGAACTCTATTTGGAATTATTAGTATATAAACTAATAATATAATTATCTTAGGAGATGACTAATTCTTAGCTCTTAAAGAAGATAAGTTAGTAAAGGTAAATCTTATAGCAAAGCTAAAGGAAAAGCTTAATTTAATAATACCATTACTTTTTAATAGATATACCCTCTCCCTAAATAAGGATTCTATTGCTTTACGCTAGAAGGGTTAAGGTAAGAAGATTAACGTTATTAATGTTAATTCTCTAAAGTAAGGATATATAGAGTAACGCGCTTATAGAGCTTATATTACTTCTATCTATTAACCTAAGGCTTTATTTAATTTCTTTATTACCGCCTAATATTAGGAACCAACTAAGGATAATATTCTTGCCCTAAATAAACGTCTTTCCTAGTAAATAAACCATCTTAATTAGGGACTACTCTATATACCTATTAATCCTCCCACCACTAAGCTCTTTATATTTATTAATAGATTATTTATAAATAATAAAGATTTTAGTTCCTAGCTAGGATATAAGATTATTATTACAAATAAATTTACTAGAAAGAATACCTTTATAATTTACGGCAATCTTATCTACTAAAGCTTAACTAAGAGTAAGTGTATTACTTAAAGCGTTCTAGCGTTAGAGATATATAGAATAGTTAGCGGAGTTAATATAGCAATTATAATTAGAACTACCCTAAAGATAATTATAGATTAACTTAAACTTCCTACTATTCCTACAATTATATGCACTAACTTATATTCCCTCTACGAGTGTTTAGTTAAGCTTAGTACTATAAAGGAAAAGCGCCTTATAATTAATATTATAGCACTTTAGCAATCCTATAAGCGTTAAAAACTCTTTAAGATTTAATAGATTAATGGCTAAGATAACCTAGTAGATATAATAATAAAGGCGAACCCAAATAAGGCACTAGAGACGTTTATTAATATAAATACTCTATATATATAAGTTAAAGGTTAGGTTAAAAGGGAGTAGGAGTATAATATTCTATAGACCCTAACTTAAACTAGCTAATTAGGATTTTCTATCCCCGAGATAGAAAATCGCTATTAGCTCGCTTACTACTAGCGCCTTAGCGGCCCTCCTATAACTCCTAAGTAAGAAAGCACTATATACTAAGAGGTAAATTTTAGGACAGCGAGACTTATATTATAATAGTAATAGTAAGTAAGGAGGATTAATATTTATTACGCTAGTCGAGCGGTATATATATATAGATAGCAACTATAAAAGAAGAGTTGCTAGTATTAGGAATATAGGCAAGTTACCATTACGCGAGGTAAGTTGCCGTCACGTAAGGTAAGCTGCCGTTACGTATTGCCGCGGCACTAGCGTAGCGAGGAGCCTTAAGCTTCTTGCCCTTCCTTAAGCAAGACAAAAGAGAATATAACTAATAATTATTATACTGTCTATAACTTATAGATATATAATATTACCTTATAAAACTAACAACCATAAATATAACATAAGCAGCTAAAAATAAGCTAGATACTTTAAGCTAAGGTAAGTATAACTACTGGTTTTAGAAAGTAGAGCTTAATAAGTTAATAATTAAAGTAAATAAGACTAAGGAATAAAAAGTAGATCTGCTTAAGAAGAATATTTCCTTTAAAATAAAGGACCTAGCTCTTATCCTTAGTTGTAAAATTAACGATGCTAACTATAAAGGCTAAAGTAAGCAGATAGATATATTTGCTTATAACCTATAAAACTATACCTATTATACTAAGCTAAATACTGCTAAGCTAAGTACCGCTAATGGCTACTAACTTATATTACTATGGAATAACTTAATAAACCTTAACGCCGTTAAGTTTGGTAGTAGTAGTAATAGTCTCCCTAATAACGTCTAAAGATATTGTATAGATAATAGACTTTATATAGCGTGTGGTTAACCTAGCTACTAGAAAGATACTTATAACCCCTAGAAGAACCTAAACCCCCTTTTAATACTACTACGCTAACCCCCTTTTAGCCGCGGCGGATTCTTTAATAGAGGGGATAGTAATTAAGGTGGTAACTATAGATAAGGACGTAGGTTTAGACATAGAGACTTACCCCTATAATTCCCTTCCCTAATATAGCCTTAGCTAATAGTCCTATACACGAACTATAGATAAGTGCTCTATACTACTACTAATTATAAGACCGGCTATATTATTGGTAAAGTACCCTCTAGCATATATATACTGTTAGAGACTAATATATTATAATGATTCTGCCTAGTATATCTTATTACTTAAAATTATAGTAGGCAGATTTTTAGATATAAGGATTAACTAAGGGCGATAGATTTATATATAAAATTATAAACTAAAACTATATTATTAAGGATGTAGATAAATATAGGATTAACTAGGTAGCTTAGCCATATAAGAAAGGATATATATATATTACTATATCGTACCTTCCTTATAGGTAAAGGGACCTTAAACTAGACTTAGATGGATAATACTACTATAGTCTACTAGTATTTAAGATAAGTGTAATAACCTAGAAGCTACTAAAGAGGGATATAGATAGAGTTAGTAAATATATACCAAGACTTAAAAGCGCTTCTTTATATACTGTCTAGATATACTAATCTCTACAGTATAATTCTATATTGCTTTTCTATAGCGGTTAAGTTTATAGCTAATAGCGGCTTATTTAATACCCTTCTTAGTAAATAATAATAGGACTCTCTAGTAGTAGTTTAAAATTATAATCTTCTTCTTACTAGTAATAAAAACGAAGTTATAGAATATATATATTCCTACTATTTTAAGGCTATTAAGAACTATAAGGATATATTTAAGCTAATATATATAACTAAAATAGAGCGCTTTAATAGCCACTTATATTTCTACTATATTAATAATAAAATTAATCCTTTAACTATTACGGCTGTTACGGACGCTTTAAGTACAATATTATAACTACTTAGAGAAGAGTCGGAAGAAGCTAGTTAGTTAATTTAAGCATGGTCTAGGATAGAGCTAATAGAGCTATGTAACGAGGAATAGTAACCAAGGTTATATAATATGCTACGTATTAAATAAGAGGGATGAAAGGAACTTACGTACCTTACGTATAAGACGTATATTACGTATAAGAAGGATTTTATAGGAGTACGGTTATGTATTTAAGGACCCTTAGTCCCTACCTAGATAGTTCCTTCCTTATAGTAATTCTTAGAATATAATTAGAGTTAATCTATTAGGCAACTAC
>Ga0307515_10005605_pt1 | contig 25376 bp, 14 predicted proteins | sample 17_EM_MG_FD_194513 | JGI IMG/M metagenome (GOLD analysis project Ga0307515, IMG submission 194513) | Populus trichocarpa ectomycorrhiza microbial communities from riparian zone in the Pacific Northwest, United States - 17_EM | ecosystem: Host-associated > Plants > Roots > Unclassified | place... | reverse complement strand
TAGGAGTCATCATTACAGAGAGATGTGATAGAAACCAATTTAAGACCGTTTGCTTTCTCTACCGCCTCGTGATCTTCTTTTTCCTCTTTAAGTTTAGAAAAGTTCAAAAAATACATTATCAATCAATTTAATATTAAAAAAATCAATTAAGAAAAACAAAAAACAACTTGAGTCAACTAAAATTAACTCATCAAATCCGTAATCCAAGTCATGAGATAAAGATAACCTTATAGAAAAGTAGATCAAAACAAATTACAAAGCATAATTCTCAATTAAATCAACATTGAAGGATGAAATTGAGGAAAAAAAATCAATTATATATATAAAAAAACTTAAGTCAATCAAGTTAACCCATCAAACCCGCGGTTTGGGTCATTAGTTTAGGATAACCTCATAAAAAGTAAATTGAAAAAAATTATGAAGTCTAATCCTCAATAATTTAATATTGAATGATAAAATTAAAATTGAAAAAAAAACATATATTAGAAAAAAATAAAAGAAAAATAATTATTCTTAAAAATAGTTATGAATAAAAACCCTTCTCCTTTAGTTTTTTTTTTGTTGATGATAATCCCATATAAAGTAAATCAAAATAAATTACTAAGCTCAATTTCTAATAAATTCAATGTTAAATAATGAAATTGAAAAAAATAAATTAAAAAAAGACCCGAGAAAATGACCTGAGTCAACTCAGGTTAACTTGCCAAATTCATGATCTGAGTTATAAGACTGAAATATCCCAATAGAAAAAAGATTGAAACAAATTATGAAACTTAATTCTCAATCAACCTAATATTGAAATATAAAATTGAAAAACAAAATTGATTAAAAAACAAAAAACTCAAGTCAACCAGAATTAACTCGCCAAACTTATGATCTGAATCATGAGATAAGGATAATCTCATAGAAAGTAGAACGAAATAAATCATGAAGTTTAATTCTCAATTAACCCAATGTTTAAGGATGAAATTAAGAAGAAAAAAAAGTCAATTAGAAAAAGAAAAAAAAAACTCGAGTTAACTGAATTAACATGTCAAGCTCGTGGTCCGAGTCATGAGTTTAGGATAACCTTATAAAAAATAAATTAAAAAAAATTATGAAGTCCAATCCTCAATAAATAAATTGAAATTGAATATATATATATATATATATGAAAAGAAGAAGAAGAAAAATACTATTTCAATAAATAATATTCCATGATAAAAACTTTCTCTTTTAGTTTTTTTTTTTAATTTTACCATTAAAAAAATAAGAAATCAAATGTCAATGTTTTTGGTAGACAGGCTACGATTGATTAATGCACGAGGAGGGGGGTGTTTTAATGGGACAAGAGGGTTTTAATGGTGAAATCAAAACATCAATTTGTATAGTATAGAAGAAGTTGTACTTGGAAAGGAAAATAATTTATGAAATATGATGGATTTACATGTCATATGAGTGATATTATATACGAGTGGATTTTTGTTTCATTCAAATTGAAAAATCATATTGATCTAGGATATAAACCTATTTCTAAAAAAATGAAGAAATAGTGAAAAAATAACTAAGTTATAAAAAAGTCAGGGTACTTTTTTCAAACAAAAATTAAAAATATTATGCATAATAAAGTAGTCAATGGATCAAATGTAAAGAGACACACTTTTGCATACGGTGATTATTTAAAATTAAGGACTTTATACATTGTAAATCAAAATTTAAATTAAATATAACAAACTTTAATTAAAAATTCATATTAAGTCTATATCTATTTTGCAAAACATAATTTTCTAATTTTTTGAAAAATATTTTCATGAAAAACAAGTTATTTTTTTAATGTTTGGATTGAGCATTGCTATCCTTAGTCGTTTACGCCCTTAAATAGATTTTAAGTATTTCATATTCATGAACCCAAAACCTTAGCGTCTAGTTAGAGAAGATCTCACATACTTAAATGTATTTCTAAATTGACTTACTGGTGTCTTAAGACCCTTTTTAGATGGATGTCCATATATTAGTAGATACTAGTTAAAATGACATGCTTATTTGTGCAAATTCAGTTCAGTTACACTTCAAAACATCTTAAATAGGAAATACTAGACTCGGGTCTGCATTTTCTTCATGTAAAAAATGATGTTTATATGATGCAAGCGTGTTTTAAAGAAATAAAAAAAATTGATGGATCAATGCATTTTATTTTTATAGCCTAAGTCCATGTTTAAAAGGGGCAAAGACAAAGTGATAGCCCATCATATCTAGGCTTGGTAGAATCCTAGGCCTAGATGACGTGAGTTTGGCTTGCTTCCAAGGCCAACAACCTTGAATTCAGCTACGTGGCGAGTCTAAGTACATATGGATCTGATGAAATTCCAGACCTAACATCATTGGGTGTAGCTATAAGCTGAGCCTAAGTACATTAGGTTCTGGCAAGCTGTCAGACCTAATGTCCTTAGGATTAGCTACGTGCTGAGCCCAAACAGACTTGTGTCTGGTAAGCTGTCAGACCCAACATCTTTGGATTCAGCTGCAAGCTAAACCCGAGTACATATGAGTCTAACGAGTGGCTAGACCCAATACCTATATGTTTAACTATGCACTAAGCCCAAACAAATATGAGTCTGGCAAGCTGTCAGACCCAATATTCTTAGGTTCAGCTGTGTGCTAAGCCTAGGAACTTATGAGTCTAGAGAGCTTCTAAACCCAACGTCTTGAGTTTAGCTATGCGTTAAGCCCAAATAAATGTAGGTTTGGCGAGCTGCTAAACCTAATATCCTTGGGTTCAAATATGTGTTGAGCCTAAATGCATATGTATCCGACGAGCTGCTAAAATCCAACATCATTGAGTTCAGCTACACGCTAAGCCCAAATAGACTTAGGTTTAGCGGGCAGCTAGACTCAACATTATTAGGTTCAACTACGTGTTGAGCCAAAGTATGCATGAGTCTTGTAAGATGCCAGACCTAATAACCTTAGGTCAGCTACACACTAAGCCCATACAGACATGAGTTTGGTGAGTAGCTATGCCCAACATCTTTGGGTTTAGTTATGTGCTGAGCTCAAATATATATGTGTTTGATGCGCTGTTAGACCCAATATCTTTGGGTTCAGCTACGTGCTTCCAAACAGGCATGGGTATGATAAGCTACTAGACCTAACATCATTGGGATTAGTTATGCGTAGAGCCTAAACAAACATGAGTTTAACAAGTTGTTAGACCCATCACCCTTGGGCTTGGCATTATTCCAAGTCCAAGTGGGTATGGGCTTTATGATTATTATGAGGCCTTGTTTGTTTATTTTTATAGCTTTTAACATAAAATATTAAAAGTCAAGAATATTATCTCTCTACACCTACAAGTGTATAAAAGTCTTTAAAGGGCCTACCATATTTCCATCAACATTAATATTGTGTAAATGATATCTATCCCTCATTAATATTATGTAAGAGATATTTATCCCTTGGATTTAACAAACATGGGTTTAACAAGTTGTCAGACCCATCACTCTTGGGCTTGGCATTATTCCAAGTCCAAATGGGTATGGGCTTTATGATTATTATGAGGCCTTGTTTGTTTATTTTCATAGCTTTTAACATAAAATATTAAAAGTCAAGAATATCATCTCTCTACACTCATAAGTGTGTAAAAGTCTTTAAGGGCTTACTATATTTCCATTAACATTAATATTGTGTAAATGATATCTATCCTTCATTAATATTGTGTAAAAGATATTTATCCCTTGTTAATATTATGTAAGGGATAATTATCTCTCATTAATGCTATCAGAAGAAAATAGTTCCCCAACTTCTCTATTTAAGTAACATGACAAGGTTCAATGACTATATATACCCCTTAACCACTCAAGTAAAGGGTTCACAATTTATGCTTTTTAAGTTTCATACTTTTATTCTCAGAGCATTTTACCATACAAAAACTAGAATAAACACACTAGTTCTTAGAATTTAAACTTATTTTCTTATTTATTACAATCTCTTACTAAAAGTCACTGACTTTTATCATTGGAGGGTCCCTAGACCCCACCCACCAAAAGAGATTGAGGTCAACCTGAGGTAGCGTGATAAACAGGTGACCTGGATAATGACTCTAAACAAGTATTTGATCCTTTTTAAACCCAATGTTAAATGGGTCATCTCCTAAACCAATCACCATGATACATTTCTTCAAAAACTAATACAAATCATGGGAGTAGGATGAACTTTGTTATTTGACATGACATTGAAAAAATCTCAAGTTTTTGAAAAGAAAAAGTAAATCTTGCAAAAATTTTGTTAGGGAAAACACCTTAAAATAAAATCCAAAGTGTGTGTCACGAGTACTTGAAAAAGAACACGAAAAACAATGTTGTTATAAGACAAAGAGTTTTTAATTCATTCTCAATTAGGAAAAATATAATAGCATTTGTCATGGCCTAAATACTCATAAAAAAAGAAAGCTACGAAGGCATCTTGACACTCAAGATTTGAAAGTAACTCACACGAACTTGCTTAAGTAAACCGGGAAGGTGAGCCAGCAAGAGAGACCACTTAAGAAATTACAACCCTCGATAATAAAAAAAAAGATCGTGAAGAAAAAAAGGGGGGCTATACCTTGAAAAGCATGCATTGCATATGATTTAACCTCAACTTTGAAATAGTGTTGGTGTAGGATCCGCCAATCAAGAGGAAATGCAGTGAAATCTGCATGGGTGAACGAAAGCCGAGAAATGACAAAGACATCTCACTCATAGGGTGTGACTAACTAAGACGGTAAGACAAGACACTCATTTTAAGAGTTTATCTTTAGAGGTTATTTTTGTTTTGAAATTTTATTTTAGAAAAGTTTTGGTAGGATCCGATGTAAATTTGAAAAGGGTAAGTCACTCATAAAAATAGACTAATTTTTTAGTTTTAAAATGAGCAGGTTACTCGTGAAAATAGATCAATTTCAAGAAAGAGCATGAATGCTTGCTAAAATTCTTTTTGGAATTTAAAAAGGGTAAATCGCCCGTGAAAATAGACCAAAGCTTTTGAATTTCAAAATGGGTAGGTTGTCCATGAAAATAGATCAATTTTAAGGAAGTGTTGACGTTTATTGAAATTTTTTTTGGAGTTTAAAAAGGGTAAGTCGCTCGTGAAAATAAACCAAAACCTTTGAATTTTAAAATGGGCATGTCACCCATAAAAATAGACCAATTTCAAGTAAGTATGAACACTTGCTGAAATTTTTTTTGGAATTTCAAAATAGGCAGTCGCCTTTGAGAATAAACCAATTTTTTTTAAAACTTTCAAAAGAAATAGGTCACCCATGATAATAAGAGCATTCTCTGTTAAAAAAACAAAGTCTTTGCATGGGCAGGTCACCCATCAAGTCAGACATACACTATTTCTTTACAAGCTTACTATGCAAAACATTGACGAGATTTTGCTTCGTAAGCATTGTAAATAGAGGGCATCTATTGTTACCTATTTTTTACCACATATAAATAATAATAAAAAGAAGATATACATGAAGAAAGGCTAGAAGATTGCCTAAGGTTGGTGGTAGAAGACCAAGATGACAAATGAAAAGGCTGGAGGACCAAAGTAAACAAAATCAACAAAATTGGCAACCCAATTTTGATTGATAAAGGTCCCAATTGGTGAAAATATTCATATTTGGGGTAAAGAAATGCAAATTTAGATGATTAAGGACTCAATGTGAATTTTGCAAGGCTTAATTAATTTTATCAAGGACTTGATTGCAAGGAAAATAAGTTTTTGAAGTCTAGGGACTTAAGTCATTTTTTAGAGGTTTAAAGTGGACGAATCAAGGGCTTAATTGTAATAATATTAAAGTTTGATGGGCAATTAGAGACATGATTGAAGAAATCCGAAATAAAAAACCAAACTGAAAAAGATGCGTAATTGTAGGGGCTAAAATTGACCAAATCAAGGGTCAAATTGAAAGGAATTGAAATTTTAGTGGTCAATTAAGGCTGAAATTGAACAAATTGAAAACCACAGACTCTTTTGTAAAACACTTTCAAATAAAAGGATCAAATAAGAATTTCTAAAGGTGAAATTGCAAGGATTAAAAGGATTTCGAGTCAATTAGATGCATGTGCCACAATTAGAAGAAAAGAGACTGAATTGATTTTTGATAAAAATCAATTAAGAGCCTTAATTTTTAGGGTTTTTAATTTACAACATCTATAAGGTAAATTTAAAGGAAGAAAGACACCCAATCTATTTAGTACTTACTAGGTTGGATTCTCGGGCTGCACTGCGAGCTAAGTCAAAAGTCAATTATTGTGTAAAAAATACATATGGGCGCCATTAATTGTTTTCGCATACGATGAAAAATTTGAAATGTGAATTTAAAGCTTGACCCTTTGTTAGATAAAATTAATTGACTATTATATACGCTAATAAATGCAAAAAAAGATTTTGTTTGGCTCTTTCGACTCAACATGCTAAGAGATAAATTAGTCATCCTATTTAAATGGTGACCTGACTATAAAATGTTTTTTTTTTAATGTCACTGTTGTTTTAATCTTTATGTAACCCTATCAAGCTTAAATGTGAAACATTGGACTATCCAAGGAAAATAAATTAGGGAATAAAATAAAAAGACGATGACATATTGTATTGACCCAAGTTAACTCATGAAATTTAGGATCTAGATAATGGATGTCATAACCCATTTTTGGGTTATTCCCTAAATTCACCTTTTTTTTCTTTCAAAATAAAAATTAAAAAATAAAATAAAGACTTGCAACTTGGAAAGCAGGTTGGGGTGGATTTTAAACATATAGGAAAATCAAGCTGTAATTTTGGATGAAATTTGAAGCCTAATTGTACCCCATTATACCAACGACTGAAGAAACATTGTAGATTGAAGGTCAAATTAAATGATTATTGGACGAATATGCATAAAAATTAAGTCCAAGGACAATTAAAATTTTAATAGGCTAATTTAATTTAATCATGGGCCAAATTAATGTTAATTATGTTTGTGAATTAATTTGGGTCCAATTGAAGGATTTAATTAGGTGTAAGGACTTAATTATACTTTAACTTGGTTAAATTAATTTTATTAAGGGCTTAATTGGTGAAAAAATAAGTTTAGGAGCCCAATTTGGGCTTAATTCAAAAGATTGGAATTTTAAGAGATCAAATTTAATTTTTGTCAAGTCAATTGATTGAAATTAAGGGCAAATTACAATAAAATCAAAGTTTTGGGGTCAATTAGGGGTTAAATTGAAGAAATTCGCAGCTAATGACCATGTTGTAAAAGGCGCCGAACTTTGAGGACTCAATTGATTGAAATCAAGGGTGAAATTGAAGAAAATTAAAAGTTTAATGGTCAAGTGAGAGTCAAATTTTATAAATCTAAGACTATGGACTAATATCAAATAGGCACTGAAATTTGGGGCTGATATTGTAATTCGGTAGGGGCAAAATTGCATTAAATCAAAAGTTTAAGGTTAATTAGGGGTGATTGAAAGTAATTAAAAGACATTGGATCAAATTGAATTTTGGCCAAAATCTCTAATTTAAGGTCCAAAATAGAGCCCTTTTTTAATAATAATAAAAAATAGACGACGCGTTATCTGGTTACTGTTCATTATCTTCTTTTTTTGACCCGAAAAAGCTGCCTGAGTGGATACTTTTAAGGGGCATTTAATGCTTCACCTCTCAATCAAACCGGACAAACTATACACCACCATGATGGTCTGACTTTTACTACACCTTAGAGTAGGTCACGCCGACCAATTGTCCCTATAGTCACTGAGGCACTGCCCCAAAGTGGCCAACTTGACCAGCCTTTAACAACCAATTTTGATAGTTTATAATGGCAACTTTGAATTAATGATTGAGATCATTCTGGGTAGAATCAATGGTCAATATTTGACACCAATAAAGAGAAAATGTCCCTCTTCCACCCCTATAAATAAGGGTGGATTTTATGGCTTGAGGAGGAGGATATTTGGGTCTAAAGTTGGCAACAAATCACCCCCTAATTTTTCAGCTATCAGTTTCTTCCTCATTTCTCTCTCCACTGCATGTTCAACCACCACAACCTTCACCCACGCTGTGATCGAAGGCGACTTAACCTTGTCTGCTAACCCATCCCTTCACCGGAGACAGGAACCATTGCTGCCAATCTTTCCTTCTCCCTTTCCAACGCATACTTCTTCTTCCTGCCCCTAAGAACCTAGCCACTACCTTAGCACTGTCGTGAGCCATTAACCCTTCCACCATCCTCAACCATACCAATGACAACAATCACGACCCCTGAGTCAGGTGAGCTCCTTCTTCTCCTTCCTCCTCCTCCTTCTTTTTCGCCCCCCCACCATTGTCTCCTGTATGCAGAACAATAATTTGTTCTACATGTAAGGGGGAATAATTAAACCCCCTTGAGTTTGGGTTGGACCCGTGTAAGCCCAGCCCAAATGGCTAGGCCAGGTCCAGTCCAAACCCAAAAAAAGGACAGATATGTTAGGCTGACATCGACCCAACCTTTTTTAGGCTGACATCGGCCCAACCCCTTTTTGGGCCAAAATCGACCTAACACTTTTGGGCCAATTCAGCCCAACCAGACTCGGCTCACTCCGTATAGCTGGACCGACCCAACCCATGTATTTAATAATAATATAATATTAATATTATAATATTATATAATAAAAAAACAGAAAATTTTAAAAAAATCAAAAGTCTTTTAAGAAAAATTATGATTTTCTCGTATGTTTTTCTACCAATTTTGCATAATATCATGCTGTATATTTACACTGTAAGATATAGATTTGGTATTAAAATACCCGATTTCCTTGAAAATGTTTCTAATTTTTTTTTTAAAAATCCAAAAACATATCAAAACTTTTTTTTTAATTAGTTTCCTCTTTCAAAAAACAAACAAAAATAAAAAATATTTTATTTTCAAGCATACAGCTAAATCCTAAAGGTTTTCCAAGCATGTTTTTATAAAAAAATAAAAAAGCAGTTGTCTCATATTTTAAAAAAATACAAAAAATGGATATCATAACTAGTTTATGATTATTCATTAGGATTCGACCAAAATTTCAAAAACCCTTCATCAATCATTTTGTTCATTTTATATTAGGGTTTAGATGTAGATTTTAATAGTTGGGGGTGTAAAACTACATAGTACAGTACACCTTCAGGTATCAAAGATGCAAAATAAATGCGATGCTAAAATTCAGACTTTAGAATGATTATGATTTAAACCGATAAGATAGAGACTCTCTCACGAAGAGAGATCTACCTTGAACTGTAGACGAGACCAACAAATAAAAATTTGACATAGAAAAACAATCTAACAACAATGCAACTTACATTAGGTATGGTGCACTAGGGGTGATATATCTTTTCTTTACACAACCAGTCCTTTACCCAAACTCTCATAGACCATAGGGTTCCTAGTAACCATAATACTAGGTGATGACTTCTGAACCTTAATCATAAATTTATGATTAAATCCAAAACCCTCTCCTTCCCAACAATACCATTTCAGCGCGCCAGCCCGACGTCGTCCCATGACAATGGATACGACCATAATGAGCAACCTAATTGGAAATTCTTTTTTTTTTCTTGTTCTCCTTCCCTTATTTTCTCCCCAGTTAGACCTTATGTGGGTCTTAATTGGCCTTGGGTTGGATGAAATATAGGACTAAATTAAAAAGATATAAAAGATTGGGGAACAAAATTCTTTAAAAATTCCATATTACTTTGACCTAAGTCAACTTGGGTTAACCTGTGAAATTCATGATCCAGGTCATGGACATAACCACAATAAGGTAACTTGGTTGACAATATGCCTATTTCTTTTCTCATCCCTTATTTTCTCCCTAGTTGGGCTTTAATTGGGCCTTAATTAGACTCAAGTACGATGAAATATGGGACTAAGTTGATGAGTTATTAAAGAATTAGGGATCAAATAAAAAACTATATAAAGTATGGGATTAAATTGAAATGGAATAAAAGGATAAGGAGAAAAATTGTTTGGCACGTGCAATATACACACCATCTTGTAAGGAAGCCATTATGTTGAGGTGGCACTTGTGGCCTACAAATGTATTACAAGAGAATAATTGTTTACAAGAGAAAAGGAAAGGATTAGATAAATTCGCGGGATTAGCTAAATGAGCTCCTATAATTGTGGATCAACAAAATGCATATAAGAAAAGTCCTAGATTAAAGCTGATGATCTTCAACATCCCTTGCAAGCAGAATGTCGGGTTGGGACTGATATGGAGCTTGAATCGGAAAAATTAAAAGAGAGGTCTAGGCATATTTTTGGTTAAGATATCAACAACTTGTAAGTGAGAAGGAACATACTGTGTGCGAAGTTTACCAGCGATATCAAGTACATGAAAAAAGTGGTAATCTAACTCAACATGTTTGGCTCTCTTATGAGAAACAGGGTTGGAGCTTAAAAAAATTGGAAAATTGGAGGGAAGATATGGGTTGAGCCTGAGAGGTACCTAAAATGAGAAGGTAATTTTCATCAAATTGAGCATGTCGAGTGATATATATCCTAGATGTAGAGGGGTCAAGACAACGAAACCCTTTATAAAAAGTCATGTATCCCATTAAAATGCAACGAATACTTCGAGGGGAAAATTGATTAGGCATATAATCACGTAAACATGGATAAACATGACAACCAAAAGGATGAAAGTTTTCATAATTGGGAGGAGAACCTTATAGAAGTTCAAAAGGGGACTTACCTCCGAGAAGTGGTGTGGGCAATCAGTTGATGATGTAAGCGGCAATGTTAAAGGCGTCAACCTAGAAGCGAGGAGAAGTGTGAGAATGAAAAGTAGCGCCAAACCAGTTTCAGTCACATGACGATGTTGTCTTTCAGTGTGACCATTTTAGGCAGGAGTGTATGGGCAAGATAGTTGATGATGAATGCCCGAGGTACGAAGATGAGTTTTAAAGCAGTTGCTAGTAAATTCTGCACCACTATCACTTTGAAAAATTTTGATGCGAGAAGAATATTGATTTTCAATAAATTTTTGAAATTGAATAAAGGTAGCATAGAAGTCAGATTTCAATTTCAAAGGATAAAGCCAAGTAAGGCGAGAATAATCATCAATAAATAAAACATAGTAGTTATGAACCAAATTAGATTTTACGGGTGAAGGACCCCATATATCATAATGAATTAGATCTAACACATTTCGCGACCTATGTTCATTATGAAAATAAGGCAAACGATGATTTTTCATAAGTTGACATGTATCACATAACTTAGGAGATGACAACAAGGATAAAGTTGTCCTTTTTTATTTAATAAAGAAAAAACAGAATGATTCACATGTTCAAGGCGTGCATGCCATAAATCATATGAAGCATGAAGATATTTATTTTTAAGGACAAAAATAAATGCAGAATTTCCGCGCTCTAGCACATATAAGCCTCTATCACGTTTACCAGTTGCCCCCACCTTTCCCGTTTGGTAATTCTGAACAGTGAAAAAATTATTAGCAAAGGTAACTGATAAAGGAAAATCATTTGTTAATTTACTAATGGATAATTTTTTTTAGTAAGGTGAGAAACAACTAAAACATTTAACAATTGAAGATTTGAGGAAGGGGAAAGATTTCCCGTGTGGGTAATGGGTAAGGACACACCATTCCCTACAATTACACAATCCTTACTCGTGTAGGCTGTGGTTTGCTCTAAATTTGAGTGGTCTGGAGTCATGTAAGCCGAAGCCTCTATATCCAAGAACCAGTCAGATTCTGCAAGGTATGTTGTGGGTTCATGCCTATCATAACACTACTTACATCGGTCTGCATAGTGTCCTTCAAGACGGCAGATTTGGCAGCGTGGTGGACGACGACCTTGGTTGGTGTGGGATGACTCTATTCATGACTGGGAGAGTCACTATTGGACCCATGTCCACAACCACATTTGTGGCGAAAGGAGCTACCTCCACGATGAGAAGAGGTCTTGTTGGCAGTGAATGCTGCAACTGAGGACGCCAGAGTCTCAACAAATTTTTGAAAAATTTCAAAACTCTCTACTTCAGAGACGAGGTCAGAGAAGCAGGGGAGAAGGGTTTGTGCCATATGGCCAGTTAAGAAATTGGAGAAATCGAGCTCAATACCATGAAAAAACTAGTGAACTTTATTTATTTCATCAATTGGGCGACCTATTGCATGAAGCTGATAACATAAAGCTTTGAATGCATGGGCATAGGTAGTGACTGGATGGGTGCCACGCTTCATCAATTATATATCATCTTTGAGATGAATTTCATGGTCCTTGGAGCGGTGGCTGAAGGTGTTTTCCACGACGGTCTATACCTCACAAGATGTGGAGAGGCTGATAACTTCAACCATTGACTCCTTTATGAGGGAGGAGAGAAGGAGATTGATGAGGTGTTAGTCAGTTGCTTTTCATGCCAGATGATTGTTGCTTGGTGTCTGGGAGGTAGGGGGGTCGAATGGGGTGGTGACACAAGGGTGCCATCCACATGACCCAACAGACCTTGACTTTCAAGAAAGGGAAAAAGTTTACTCTTCCATAAGAGATAGTTGAAGGAGGAGAGTTTGATTGTAACCATATGAATCATGGTGTTGAAGGGAAGAAGGATGAGAGAGGAATCAGAAGAATTGAAGGCCATTAAGAATCGTGAGATGTTAATCTAATTGAGGCTCTGATACCAAGATGTGATTTATATTATTTTCTAACACACCCCCTCAAGTGAAAATCATTTGGGCTTGAAACTTGCACGGGCCCACACTACCTTGTGTTTAATTATTATCATATAAATGAGGATGATGAGATTTGAACTCGTGACCGCTTGATCATTAAGGCTCTGATACCATGTCAAAGAACTATCTCAACCCAATAACTTAAGCTGTTACGTGAGGTCCTAAGATATGATTTATATTATTCTCTAACACATCCCTTCAAGTGAAAGCCCTTTAGACTTGAAACGTGTACATGCTCACATTACCTTGTGCTTAATTTTTATCAAATAAATAAGGTGGTGAGATTCATAATTCTATGATGGGTTATAAAGATGTTCTATTTGGGTTGAGGAGATGAAGTGTCTCGACTGGAAAGGACAAGATAAAAATGGAGCTTGTAGTGATAAATGGTATTCGATCTTGGTGGTTGCCAAGAGTAGGTAGGCTGCAAAGGTGAGTGAGAGAGGTAGCTAGTTGTGATAGCTAGGTTTTGGTCCCAAAAAAATAGCAGAGGTGATTTGATTGTTAATGGTGTGGAGAGAGGGGAGTCTTGACAGTGGAAAAGGTTGATTTTTGTGAATTAATGAAAGAACTGCCCTTTGTTTTAATGTATATCTGATTCTGGGTTTTAAGGATGAGTTATTTCTTGCTTTTGTTACATTTTTTATTTGGGTTTTGATCGTTTTTGCTTGTATGAAATTGACAATCTTTTCTCCTTCTTATATGTAAGTTTAATCGTTGCCATTTTGTTGACAGCAAACTTTGATACTGTTCCCCTTTTGTCAACTTCTGAATGCGTAGTTCATTATAGTCTAGGTTTGTGATGTTTGTCCATGTGACAAATTCTTTGTATACTATAGAGTTTGCATTTCAGTTGAAAGATCTCTTGCTTCTTGTCATTTAACAATACCTTTTCAGCTTCAATTAATGAAAGATCTTGTTTTTAGTTGTTTAGGTTTCAAAACTAGACAAAACATAAGTATCTGGCATATTGGAGTTCCCCCTCTATGCTTTATGCATTCATTATTTAACTCACGGTTGTAGCTCTGATACCATGTCATAGAACCATTTTAACCTAAAAGCTTAAACTGTTAGGTAAGGTTGTTGAAGATCATCAACTTTAATCTAGGACTTTCCATATATGCATTTTGTTGATCCATAATCATAGGAGCTCATTTAGCTAATCCCGCTTATGTAGTTAATCCCTTTCTTTTCTCTTGTAGACAATTATTCTCTTGTAATACATTATACAAACAACAAATGTATATAAATACAAGAACACTCACCACCAGAATGTATGACAGTTTCAAATATTCTTATGGTATCAGAGCCTTGATGACAAAACGGTCACGAGTTCGAATCTCATCATCCCTATTTATTTGATAAAAATTAAGCACAAGGTATAATGTGGGCCTGTGTAAGTTTTAAGCCCAAAAGATTTTTACTTGAGGGAATGTGTTAGAGAATAATATAAATCATATCTTGAGACCTCACTTAATAACTTAAGCTTTTGGGTTTAATTGGTTCTTTGATAGATATGATATGGTATTAGGAGTTGATTGGTTAAGGATTTACTCACCAATCATGTTTTGACTTTATTAAAACAAAGTTGGGATTCAAAAAGGGTGGAAGAATGATTAAATTAAAAAAGATTTATGAAAGAAGTAAAACTGCAAACAATTATAGAATCAAAAGCACACAAGAGCTTGAAACAAGAAGTATATGGTTTTATTGGATAATTCTTTTTCATAGAGGCATTTGAAGAACTAAAACATATTGTATAGAACTCAGAAGTGAAAGCTTTGTTATAAGAATATAAGGAAGTATTTACAAAACCAAAACCCTTTCACCTACAAGAAACATGATCCCAGGATTCCTCTAATACTTGGAGTTAAGTTAGTCAATATTAGACCTTACAAAAGCTTCTTTATGCACAAGGAAGATATAGAAAAGTTGATGAAAAAATATTATAGAATGAGATTATTTAACATAGTTACAACCTATTTGCTTCTCTTATGTTATTGGTTAAAAAGATGGATAAAACCTGAAGGTTTTGTGTTGATTATAGACAACTTAATAACTTGATTGCCAAGAATAAATTTCTCATTCCACTAATTAATGACTTGGTGGATGAATTACATGGCTCTTAATACTTTTTCAAAGTTAGATATAAGGTTTAGATATCACTAGGTTATAATGTATAAATAGAATATAGAGAAAATAACTTTTAAAACTCATTATAGGCACTATGAGTTTAAGATAAATGCCCTTTGGCTTAAGTGGTGCGCTAACCACATTTCAAACCATATTTTTTAAAACGTTTATATTGGTATTCTTTAATGATATTCTGATATATAGTTATACTTTAAATCTACATATAAATTATTTAAAGGTAGTATTAAAAATATTGAAGGATAATCAACTGTTTGCAAAACAATAAAAATGTTCTTTTAATGAGCAATAGGTTGGGTATTTGAGGCATATAATTTCATCAAAATGTGTAGCTAACAATCCAAGAAAGATAAAAGTTGTGAATAAATGACCCATTCCATATTCAGTTAAAGAGTTTAAAGGCTTACTAGGATTGATAGGCTATTATAAAAAATTAATCAAGGGATTTGGGATCATTAACAAGCTCTTAACTTCAATTAAGGAAATAAAATTTTAGTTAGAGTGATAGGGATCAAGAGGCTTTTGAAAAGCTAAAAGAAGCATCATATAAAGTTCTGGTATTAACATTATCAAATTTCAACATAATTTTTATGTTTGAGACTGATTTGAATAGAATTAAGTGCAACTTGAGCCATAATGAAAGGCCATTTGTATTCTTTAATAAGGCATTGAGTCCAAAGCATCAATGATTGTCATCACCAAAACTAATCATAAGAGTTTAAAATATTTTTTAGAATAAAAGGTTCATACTCCTATATAAAAAAAAGGTTTAACTAAATTGTTCGTGCTAAATTATCAAATTTAGTATAAAAAAGACAAGGAAAATGTGGTAATAGATGCTTTATTTAGAAGAACAAGAAATGAAAAAAGTTTAACAGCTAAAGGTAAAGTAAATAAAAAGGACTCTAAAAGCTTTATAACTATTTCTATAGTGGTATCATCATAGTATAAAAAAGGTAGGTAAAACTTATATGAATGATCCTCAATTACAAGAGATTATTGCTAAAAAATGCTAAATACAAGTTGTTATCTAGATTATACTTTTACAAAAGGAATTTTGAGATATAAGAATATTATAGTCATTAGCAAGGGAGGGAATTTAAGAGAATGGTTGGTTAGTCTTGTATATGATTCATACATTCAGGATTATGCAAGAATACATAATTCTTACAAGAGGCTTAAGTCAATGCTTAAATAAAAACACTAGTTAAAAGGTTATTGGAAGTGTGTGATACTTATCATAGATTAATTCTTACAAGCATGCCAAGATGGAGAGAATAACCTATCCTAGATTAATTCAACCTTTACCAATAATAGAAGGAACATGGATATACATAACTATAGATTTCATAGAAAGATTGCCAAAATCAATAGGATGCAATCTTGGTGATCATTGATAGATTCACCAAGTATGGACACTTCATTACACCAGCACACCCATTTATAGTCTAAGAAGTAACTCAGATATTCCTAGATCATTTCTATAAATTTCATGGATTGCCAACAATTATTATCATAAATAGGAATAAGGTTTTTATTAGCTTATTCTGGAGGGAGTTGTTTAAAATGTTAGGGTGGACCTACTAATGAGTTTATCTTGCCATCTATAGTCTAATAGCCAAACAACAAGGGTTGATCAGTGTATAAAAAACTATTTAAAATGTATGATTATGTACAATCCAAATAATGACATCATTGGTTATCTCTGGCTTAATGGTGGTACAATTTCAACTTCTATTCTATTATAAAAATGAGTCCATTTCAAGCTTTATATGGATACCCTTCACCAAGAAGAGAATTTGATAAAAAAAAAAATACAATAATGGTTGCAGTTAAATGGGTAGTTCAAAGAAGGAATAAGATGGATCAATGGTTGCAAAGACAACTAGAGGTGATATAATAAAATATATTGAAGACAAAGAAAGAACTAAATGAGAATTTAGGGTAGTGGATTTGGTGTAGCTCAAAATTCAACCTTACAAGCATACTAGTGTTGCATTGAGAAAGACTATTAAGTTGAATTCTAGGTTTTATGGTCTATACAAAATTATACACAGGATTGGACTATTAGCCTATAGATTACAGTTGCTAAAAAGATCTCTTATGCATCTTGTTTTTCATGTGTCTTTACTTAAGAAGAAAGTGGGCAATAATGCAGCAGTGTCTTCATCTCTACCAATAATGGATTATTGTGGAAGAGTTAAAGTTAATCCAGTGGCCATTTTAGACATAAAGATTATAAAAAAGGAAAATCAAACAGTGATCAAGGGACAACCTCTTTCTAGCGCTAGCAACCTACTACCTTTCTCTTATACATTAATATCCATTGAACTAACAATAGAAGCAATAGTAGCAATAACAACATAAAAGAAAGACAACCTAGAAAATCTACAACATAATGACCATCTTTTCGACCGTCGATCTCTTATCTTTGATAAAGATAATCTACACCATCAATGTTAAGAGGAAGAAAAGGAAGAGGAGTAGTGATCCCACATATCCATGCATTGCCTTACCTCATAGAAGCATACCTATCTGGATAGTTCACATGCCAATATTGCCTCATTTCATTCTAGCCATCTTGGTCCAGTTTTAGTTGACCCTAGCGATTCGTAAAGGTCAATTTTGAACCCAATGTGTGATTTACTTATTGTTAGAATTATTTTCAACATAGTGATGGATTTTGATCTGCGAATGAGTAATGATCGTTGGCCATTATTTATATTGTTGAGTAATTTATGATATATGTTTGATTTTGGGCGTTGAAAGTCATATTGATTGGTTGAATCAAAATATTTTTAATTTGTAATTGCTTATCTATGGACACTTATGGAATTATTGCATAACTTGTGCTTATATGAACTTTTTCATTATAAGATGTCGAATTTTATCGGGTATGATTTTGTTATCTAAAAGATGTGTGCATAACTTTTTTCTCCATCAAATCAACCCGTGGATGGTATAATCCTGAAAAGAGTTGTGTCTATTAAATATTTAGTTTTTGTTAAGAATAATAAACAATAATCTTGTTTTTTCACCAAAAAAGATTGTAAAAATAATTTTTTTTTATCAAAGAACCAACCCGTGGATGATATAATCCATAAAAGGATTTTGTTCATGGGAAGTTGAGTTTTGTCATCTAAAAGTAATAACTTTGTATTCTAAGAAAAATATGTAAATAAAAATCATGTTTTCACTAAATAATAAACTCGTGTATGGTATAATCCTTAAAAAGGTCATGTCCTCAAGAAGTTGAGCTTTGATACCAAAAAAACAATAAGCATAAGAGAAAATTACTTCTAATTTTGTATATTTTGGTTGAAATTATATTTACTTACTAAGTTTTGAAAAATTACAGTTTACATTCTGAACTTTATATGTGCGTTAACACTTAACATCCTGGTAAAAAAAGTCAATTTTTTTTTATTTACAAGATTATCATTATATTTCATTTAATGAAAAAATGCCCTTATATTAAATATTATAACTTTGCTATCAAATTAAAAAAAAACCTAACCAGCACCTTCATCATTTTCTCATTGTCAAAATCCAGATAGTGACATAATATATAACAATAAACAATTAAGAAACAAACAAAAAAACATAGAATTGTAACTAGATTTGGTGGGTGCCATTGTTTTATGTGTTTACTTGGAAATAAAGTTGAGAAATTGAAAAGCCGCAAACAACCAATCAAGAAACAAACATTAAATAAAATTCAAATCCATAGTTGTATTTTGACTTAGCCTCTTCCTTCATTTCTCTTAAAATTGATAAGTTACAAATAACCAAATAATAAACAAACATTAAAAAAAAATCAAATCCATAGTTGTAGACACCCCAATGGCTTCACCATGTTGACTCAGACCTCGTTTGGAATTTAGTGTTTTTGAATAATTTTGATGTGCTGATGTCAAATATAAATTTTAATAAAAATAAAAAATATTATTTTAATGCATTTCTAAGCGAAAAACACTTTGAAAAGCAACCTCTCTAACACTCCTAAACACTCCTAAACACTCCCTTATCTTTTTCCTTCATTTCTTTTGAAATTGAAAATTTGCAGGCAACTAATCAAGAAACAAACATTGAAAAAACAAATCAATATTTGCAGACACCCTAATGGCTCTATTAATAACCCTAAAGCATACCCATATGAAAAACCCTTGTTATTCTCGCTTGATCCAAATTTGTTAATAAAACAACATCCAACTAAGATAATCTCATCAGATGGTGATGAATGACACTATCTTATCTATTTCTCTTAATTTTATGTTTGATTTTTGTTTAAAAGGAAATATAAAATGATGTGTGGAAAGGAGAGAAATTGTCAATTGAAGAGAGAGAAGATCAAATGTGTTGTATAATTGATTTTTCAATTTAATATATATGAGGGTAACTTGATCATTTTGTCAGATTCAATTTTTTTTTATTAACCTAGGATGTAAACTATAATTTTTTAAAACTCGATAGGCAAGTGCGATTTCGATAAAATTATAGGATGCTGAGGGTAATTTTCCCAAAACATAACCTTTTTTCTTTTAAAAATATGTAAATGAAATTTTGTTCCTTAAAATACAGCTTTAATAATTAAAAGAAAATTAGCCAAGCCCAATTTACCAATTACCACTCTTCTGAATCTCACACTCATATCCTAAAAGTGAGAATGAGCCCTGTTGTTAGGCATGGATCCCGAATCATTGTCTTAGGTATTAGAAACATTTTATCTCCAATAATAAATATAAGCATTTAGTTTAAGTATATTTTTAGCATGGAAGCACTATAAGTATATTTGTTTCATTAAAAAAAAGCACAAAGCAACTTACTTAGACCCCGTTTGTTTGCTGGAAAGTAGTTTCTTTTTGAAAAGTGAATTCCAAGAAAGTGAATTATTTTCCGATGTTTGGTAGTGTAATGCAAAATAAGTTGGAAAACACTTTCTAGTGTTTGTGATATGCCGTGAATGATTTGAAAATCGACAACAATGAATCTAACAAAAATGGATGAAGAACGAGTCTGGTTGTGTTGTCTTTCTTTTGGTGTTTAGGCTGAATTATAGTAATTTTAAGGTAAATAAGATGGAGGATAGACTAGAATGATACTTTGATAAGTCGATCTGGACGCCACAAAGATCAATCTAGGATTTTGACGCCACACTCTTTGTGATTGAAGAGTGATAAGTCAGGTAGGGTTCTTTACAAAATCAATTTGAAAGAACAATTCTTAATTCTCTGAATTAAGTTTTAAATCTTGGCCAAAAGTATTTATTACATATTCTGATACTATATTTATAATTGGAACATCCCTTTATAGTTAGGAAAATTCAACATGACAAAAGTCAAGTTCAAAAATTAGACTTTGACAAAGTAACTAGATGAATTTAACTAGTACACGTTTTCTGACCTTAATTGAAACATAAACAAACCAAATTTAAAACGACTATAACTTCTTGCAAAAAAGTCCAATGCAATCATGGTTGGACAATCTAGAAAGATCACGTTCTGAACTTGAAATCCACCTATATTAGTCTTGTCTTCATATGCAATGGATGACTTCAAAATCGGGTTCAAATTCATCTACTATTCTGACCGTAAACAACATCAATTTCTTCACTTATTTGCATTATCAATCCAAACTCAAGTAGCTCAACATCAAAAGAACCATTAAGGGCTTTTCCTATGTCCAAGTTTCAATTGTAGGCAAATAAGAACCTTTGAACCAATTCCGAACAGATTGCTAGCTTTTAACTCCGAAGCAGTTTCAATCATTCCAATTTGACTCGTCAAGGTCGTTTGCAGTTGTTTCGCTCTCGCTCTTGTTATTGGATCATCTGAATTTTCTTGTAGCTTTACAAGATGGATTATAATCTCCATGACGCATATCAATTTGGTTATGTCATGGAAAATGAGCTGGAAAATAACTTATTAATGTTTTATTTTTTTCAAGTTTATTAAAATAATGAGGAACAAATTTTACAAATTAAAATGAGCTGGAAAATAACTTATTAATGTTTTATTTTTTTCAAGTTTATTAAAATAATGAGGAACAAATCTTACAAATTAAAAAGTTGAATAAGAATGACATTGAAATTGAAAAAAAAATATAATTTCATAAATTATTTCAAATAAAATAAATAATAATCAAAATAATAGAGATCAAATCTAACAAATAAAAAAATTAAAAGATGAAGAAATTAAAATAATAATAATTACCATTTCATAAGTTATTTCAAATAAAATAAGTAACAATCAAAAGAATGAGGACGAAATTCGTTTGGTAAAAAATTTCAATTAAAAAATAATAAAGGAAAAGCAAATAACAATTATAAAAATGAGGACCAAAGTTAATATAAAAATTAAATTCTAGTGGATGAAATTGAAAAAAAAAATATTCAAAAAAATATATATATAACAATCAAAAGTTTGAGGATCAAATTTAATATAATCAGCAAATAATATGACTTTTCTAATTTTTTCACAACTTTCGGAAAGTGTTTTCCACTTCAAAATAAAAGAAAAACACTTTCCTGGAAACCAAGCTAAATTTTCTTTTGACTGAAAAGTGTTTTCCGTTGACTAATTTTTCTAATGACAAACAAATACAGGAAAGTTTGGAAAGTGATTTCTAGAAAACCATTTTCCATCAAACAAACACCCCATTGGATATAATGTTTTAGAATGATTTTCACTTTCTCTTTATCAAAATTAGCTAATTATTTAAAAATCTCTTAAAAAACTAGATAAGATTTCCAGTTTTCATAAAACTAGATGATAATTTTTATTTTTATCATTTTTATATATAGCTCGCATAAATGTCTCATGCAACAAAAGATTTTATTGTTTTGTTAAGGAAAAACTTAATGTTGTCTTACCCAACAAGTTTTTAACAAAGATTTATAAATTAGGGTTCTTTGTAGATTAACCTATAAGCTTCAATTTAGAGTTTATTTTACCGTTTTCAAAAGGCATGGCTAATTGTTTTTCACTTGCAAAAAGTAATTAAACAAATGAATTAAAAAACTAGGTTAGATTTTGATTTGACTTTAAAAGCTATGTTTATTGAGATTTTTAAAAAAAGTATTTATAGTGTATAAGTTTTTGTGTTATATTATATACAATGATAATTTATTCTTTTCTTTAAATTTAAAAATTAAGTTGCCTATAAACTATAATTTCTCAAAAATTAAAAAAAGTAAAAAAATCTACAGTTTTTTTTAATAATAATGATAATAATAATAATAATAATAATAATAATAAAAACTAAAATAAGACCGTGTCCCATAGTAGACCAGACCGTTTCTTCTTCTGCAGTTCACCTTCTCTTACTTTGCTGTTCCCCCGCGTTGAAATTGCTCTCTTTATAAAAACAAGAAGAGATGCTTTGGATTTCCATCGTCCTGCTACCTTCTCCTGCATTAATCTTTCTATCGATAATACGGTAAAATCTTATTTATTTATCCTGCAGATTCTCTCATCTTCTCTTTTCTTCTTGCTGACTGTTTTTAATTTATGTGTTTAATGTTTTTTCTTGCACTTCTTGATTTGTCATCATCCGTCAATTCTTTTCTTTTTCTTTGTTATACCCTTTTTGTTTCGTTGATTTCGTTCTGTGTGTTTAATTTTCTTTTGTTTCTGCATGGATGCTTGGTGCTGGCTCGGAAAACTCAAGTTATTTTGGTTCTTAATGAATGTTAAACAGAGAATAAATCTTTATTAATGAGGAGGAGAAAACAAATTATTTTATTTACTGTTCGAACATTCATTCGCTCTGGTTCTATTACCTGCATAAATTGTGATAGCGTTTAATCTCCAATGGTTTTTTTGTTCTATGCAAACCTATTTACTCTGCTGGTTTATGCTCTTACTGTCTTTATTATTTTCAACTAATGTCTTTTTCTTTCTCTTACAAAACCCCTTAGAACTCAAAATTTCATGTGCTGAAATTTAACTGTGCTGGAGTTTCAGGAATCCGTTTATAGTATGCCGTAATATTACGGCTATCACAATCTCACATGTACTTTGTTTCTTCATTTTATGCAGGAATCTTAATTGATTTCTTACCATCTGCCTTATTAAACTCTTCATTACACTCATTCACAGAATGTTTGGTTCAAAGAAATCTCCCTTGAAGATTTCTGAGCATAACAAGGCTGACCCTGAATGTCCTGCTCCTTCTCGGTCAAACCATTTTGAATCTGAGAATGCGGTGGGCACCAAGAAATCCCTTAAACCACCAAGGAAAACTTCTTCTGAACCCAATCTAACTTCACCCAATTTCCGCACCAATCCTTTCGACAATGATGAAGAAAGAGGGTTGTCTTCTTCATCTACATATTCCCTTGCTTTATCCACAAGACATAAGTACAAAAATGATTTCCTTGACTTGGGAGGACTAGAGAATCAACCAGTTCAAGAATTGGAGAATTATGCTGTTTACAAGGCTGAGGAGACTACAAAAGCAGTAAATGGCTGCTTGAAGATTGCTGAAGAAATGAGAGAGGGTGCAACGACAACTTTGATCACCTTGCATCAACAGGGTGAGCAAATCACCAAGACCCACAGTGTTGCGGTTGAGATAGATCATGATCTTAGTCGGGTATGGCTTCGTTTAAAATCTGACTTTATGGTTGATGACTTTAATGTATCCTGCTTAGATTTTCTCACCTAATGAAATGGGCTTGCATATAGCTGTTGTTAACATTAATCCATGAAATGATGCTCAAAATTTTTCTATTGCATGTTTAGTTGGATTATTTTGGAAGCAACATCCTGTTTGATGAGTTTGCTATAATATGATCATCATTTACGTTCTGCTTGGGTCTTTATCGATTAATCAAGCTGCTAAGGTCTATTGCTCTGTGTTTTAAGATTTCAATTATTCCTTTCAAAGTTCACAGCAGTTCTTTCTTTAGATTGAGCTTTGTGAGTTTAGTTACGGGGAGTAAAAGGAGTATTTTGAAGAAATCTAACAGGTGAAAACCATCATCCGCTATTGCCTCTTATCCACTCGGCTCAAACTCTTGGACCATACCCCCTGCCACCACTCAATCACAGCTGCACAGGAAAAAATCATTGTTGAAATGTGCTAAGACTTTAGGCCTAGAATATTAGTTCTTGTGCCTTTGTGATCACCTAATTTTTCTTCTTGATTTTCATTTCTAATTTATAGTGTTCTCCTGTTGATGTTATTGAGTAAAAGGGACATTTTCATTGTTGTTTCTGTTTTCAGGGTGAGAAGCTTTTGGGAAGTCTTGGGGGCATGTTCTCTAAAACTTGGAAGCCGAAGAAGAATCGTGCAATTAGAGGCCCTGTTATCACAAGAGGTTAGTTTCTTTCCCTATGGGTTGTGATTCACTTATTTGTCAATTTTTCTCATCAAAAATTATATTATATTAGTTTATGAATTACCACCTATCATCGTTCATATGCTGAAAATGGTTGGGTGGTTCCACCTTATTTTTCTTTCTATTTGACATGTGTTCATTTCTGTTTTTTCTTTACTTTAAACTATTCATTTTTTATTTGCTACGTAAAAGCTAATGTAAAGATGAAAAAGCCCCCGAGGAAGAACAGTGCTGGAGAGGGGATGCCCTTTTACATGTAGAGCATAACATGATACTTTATCTGTGGTTTGATACTTTGCAGATGCTTCACCTCGAAGGAGGGGTAACCACTTGGAGCAGAGGGAGAAATTGGGTTTGAATCTTGCACCCAAGGAACGGTCAAGCACGAAAACACCCCTTCCGGAGACAGCCAACGCATTTCAGAAAGTTGAGGTTTGTTTTTATTTTGTGATGTGCTCATGATTCATAGCAAATAAAAAGGTACACTGTTGTGGCCACAGGACAGAAAATTTCAACAAAAAAAATAAAAAATGATAATGGATGAAGCTTTCTTGGTACTGTGAACTTTGTATACATGTTCTTTCTTGTTTCCTTCTTTCCATCTGGTGGAGGAGACAGAGACCTTTGTCCAATTCTTTCAAACATGAGATTCACCGCACTATTTCTTCCATTCTAGATCAATTTAGTGTTTCCACTTTGGGTTAGGATTTGTATATATTGGTAAGCGTGTCCATACTTTTCCCTCTCTCCTGAAGGAGTAGATAAAAAATTAGATCATAAGGACAGACTTGTAGTCTTGTACGACTCCAGCCACCAAGTAATTTGTTCATTCTGGTTTTTGGTTTCTCATTGTATAGCTATTTGAGTTTACCTGTCCTCCATTATCACAGACAGTCAATTTAATCATTTTGGGTTTCAATTCTATCAATGTACAAGTCTGCCATGAGTTTATGCTTCTTCAATGTACCCATCTTTTACTGTTTGGGATTGTTCTGGAACAGTTTGAGAAGTCAAAGCAAGATGATGCACTGTCTGATTTGAGTAATGTTATAGGAGAGTTGAAGAATATGGCTGTTGACATGGGGGCTGAATTTGACAGGTGACTTTTTTTATATGATACACAGCAGCATTTGTTGATTAATTTGGTGCAAATGTTTGCTATTCTCTTTCATCGCTCTCTA
>Ga0307515_10005604_pt1 | contig 25377 bp, 21 predicted proteins | sample 17_EM_MG_FD_194513 | JGI IMG/M metagenome (GOLD analysis project Ga0307515, IMG submission 194513) | Populus trichocarpa ectomycorrhiza microbial communities from riparian zone in the Pacific Northwest, United States - 17_EM | ecosystem: Host-associated > Plants > Roots > Unclassified | place... | reverse complement strand
CGGCGACCTGGTACCGCGCCAAGCCACGGTCGGCGAAGCGGGTCGATCTCGATGAACTGGCCGCGCAGACGGTCGCACTGGTGCTGCACCCGACATGAGCCACGTGCTCGTTCAACGCGATGGCCCGATCTGGACGGTGACGCTGAACCGACCCGAGGTGCGCAACGCTGTCGACGGCGCCACCGCGCACCTGCTCGCACAGGCCTTTCGCGATTTCGATGCCGATGCCGATGCCTGCGTCGCGATCCTGCAAGGCGCCGGCGGTCAGTTCTGCGCCGGCGCCGATCTGCAGGCGGTGGCCGGTGGCTTCGGCGACACCTCACGCGCGAACCCGCTCGACCCCGACATGAACGCCGACGGCCCGATGGGCCCGACGCGGCTGCAACTGAGCAAGCCCGTGATCGCCGCCGTCGAAGGCCACGCCGTCGCGGGCGGGCTCGAACTCGCGCTGTGGTGCGATCTGCGCGTCGCCGGCAGCACCGCCACGTTCGGTGTCTACTGCCGCCGCTTCGGCGTGCCGCTGATCGACGGCGGCACGGTGCGGCTGCCGCGCCTGATCGGCGAGAGCCGCGCGCTCGACCTGATCCTGACCGGCCGCGCGGTCTCGGCCGACGAGGCGCTGACGCTCGGTCTCGCGAATCGCGTCGTGCCCGCGGGTGAAGCGCTTGCCGCGGCGACCCTGCTCGCGAAGCAGATCGCCGGCTTCCCGCAGCAGTGCATGCGCAACGACCGCGCGAGCGTGGCCGCGCAGCACGGCCTGCCCTTGCGCGATGCGCTCGCGCAGGAGTTCGCGCTCGGCTTGCGCACGCTGCAATCGGGCGAGTCGGTCAGCGGCGCGCAGCGGTTCGCAAGTGGCATCGGACGCCACGGAAAGTTCACGAAAGACTGACCGAGGGCGATTCAGGCAGATGTCCGAAAACGGCGAGTCTCGAGTGCTGCGCTCGCGATAATCGCTCCCATGCACTCCGCCACGCTGCTCGACGACACCGCCGCCTACCAGGTCATCACGGCCCGCGATGCGCGCTTCGACGGGCGCCTGTTCGTCGGCGTCACCTCGACCGGCGTCTACTGCCGTCCGATCTGCCGCGTGCGCACGCCGATGCGGAAAAACTGCCGCTTCTTCGAGACGCCGGCGCAGGCCGAGGCCGCCGCGTTTCGCCCCTGCATGAAGTGCCGCCCCGAGATCGCCCCCGGCGCCGGCCTGCCGTGGACCGTGATGGATGCCTCGCGCACCCTCGCGCGCCAGGCCGCCGACGCGCTCGACGCCCTGGCGTCGAATGGTTCAGCGCAGGCCGCCAGCGGCGAGGCGCCGAGCCTCGTGCACATCGCCGAGCGCCTCGGCGTCAGCGACCGGCACCTGCGCCGCATCTTTCAAGCCGAGCACGGCGTGACGCCGCTGCAATACCTGCAGACGCGCCGGCTGCTGCTCGCCAAGCAGTTGCTGACCGACACGCAACTGCCGGTCGCGCAGGTCGCGCTCGCGAGCGGCTTCAACAGCCTGCGGCGCTTCAACGCCGCGTTCGCCGAGAACTACCGGATGAGCCCGAGCCGGCTGCGCGGTGAGGTCGACGAGGCCGCGTTCGATAGCGAAGCCGCGATCACCGTGAAGCTCGGCTACCGCGCACCGTACGACATCGACGCGTTGCTGCGCTTCCTCGCGCAGCGCGCGGTGCCGGAGGTCGAAGTCGTCGCCGAGCGGCGCGTGCGGCGCAGCCTGCGCGCCGGTACGGTGGCACCGGTGGCGGGCTGGGTCGAGGCGGAGTACTCGGCGACCGCACCGGTCGTGCTGCTGCGATTCGCCCCCGAGCTGGCAGCAGCGAGCGGCCGCGTCGTCGCCGCGGTGCGGCGCTGGCTCGATCTCGACGCGCAGCCGCAAGCCATCGACGCGGCGCTGGCGAACCTGCCCGGCGCACCGGGGCTGCGGCTGCCGGGCAGCCTCGATGCCTTCGAGCTCGCGGTGCGCGCGGTGCTCGGCCAGCAGGTCACGGTGGCCGCGGCGCGCACGCTCGCGCGGCGGCTCGTCGAGCGCTTCGGCGAACCGCTGCAGACGCCTTGGGAAGATGTGAGCCGCACCTTCCCGTCGCCTTCTGCGCTCGCGGCAGCCCAGGTCGAGCAGATCGCCGAACTCGGCATCATCCGCACCCGCGCGGGCGCGATCCAGTCGATCGCACAAGCCTGGCCCGAACTCTCGACCTTGCTCACACCACGCGCCCAACCCGAACCGTTGATCGAGCGCCTGTGCGCCCTGCCCGGCATCGGCCCGTGGACGGCGCACTACATCGCGATGCGCGCGCTCGGCTGGCCCGATGCGTTCCCGCCGAACGATGTGGCTGTTCTCAAGGCGATCAAACAATTGTTCGACACGACGACGCAGCGCGAAGCCGACGCGCATGCGCAAACCTGGCAACCCTGGCGCGCCTATGCCGTGCTGCGGCTGTGGAACTCATTGGAGAAGAAGACACCATGAACACGACCACCGATTCGATCGCGCAAGCCTGCACCGCCCAGACAACGATCGCGACGCCACTTGGCAAGCTGCTGCTCGTGCGCACCGCGAAAGGCCTCGCCGGCGCGTGGTTCGAGGGCCAGAAGCACCACCCCGAACCACTCACCGCGGTGCGCCGACCCGACGACGAACTGCTGCGCCGCGCCGCCGATCAGCTGCACGAATACTTCGCCGGCGAGCGCGATGGTTTCGACTTGCCGCTCGACCTGCACGGCACTGCATTCCAGCGCAGTGTGTGGCAGCAACTGCTCGCGATCCCGGCCTCGGGCACGACGAGCTACGGCGCCATCGCCAAGTCGCTCGGCAGCGCATCGGCCGTGCGCGCGGTCGGCGGCGCGGTCGGCCGCAACCCGATCTCGGTGATCGTGCCGTGCCATCGCGTCGTCGGCACCGACGGCTCGCTGACCGGCTACGCGGGCGGCGTCGAGCGCAAGCGCGCGCTGCTCGAACTCGAGCACGCTGCCGCGCTCGCCTGACAAGAGACAAGGACTTGAAGAACTCCGATCTGGCCGAGCTGCTCGGCCTGGCGGCGCTGTGGGGCGCGTCGTTCCTGTTCGTGCGCATGGGCGCTGCCGAGTTCGGGCCGGTCGCGCTCGCCGCGCTGCGTGTGATCGGCGCGTCGCTGTTCCTGTTGCCGCTGCTGGCGATGCGCAACGAGTTCGGTGTGCTGCGCCGCCACTGGCGCGCGATCTTCGCCGTCGGCATCACGAACTCGGCGCTGCCGTTCCTGCTGTTCGCCTACGCAGCGTTGTCGATCACGGCCGGCCTGTCGGCGATCTTCAATGCGGCCTCGCCGCTGTTCGGCGCACTGATCGCGTGGTTGTGGCTGAGAGACAAACTCACGCCGCCACGCATCGCCGGCCTCGTGATCGGCTTCGCCGGCGTGCTCTGGCTCGCGTGGGACAAGGCCAGCTTCAAGCCCGGCGGCTCGGGCTGGGCGACGGTCGCGTGCATCGCCGCAGCGTTGCTCTACGGCTTCTCGGCGAGCCTGACGAAGAGGCACCTGAGCGGCGTCGCGCCGATGGCCGTGGCGGCCGGCAGCCAGCTCGCCGCGGCGCTGGTGCTCGCGGTGCCCGCCGCGATCTGGTGGCCGAGCGTCGCGCCCTCCGCGCACGCCTGGCTCACGACGATCCTGCTCGCTGTCTTCTGCACCGGTGTGGCCTATCTGCTCTACTTCCGGCTCATCGCCCACGTCGGCCCGGCGAACGCGATCGCGGTGACGTTCCTGATACCGGCGTTCGCGGTGCTGTGGGGCTGGATGTTCCTCGGCGAACGGCTGAGTGTCTCGATGGTGCTCGGCTGCGCGGTGATCCTCGTCGGCACCGCTCTGGCGACGGGGCTGTTGAAGGGGCGGCAGTGAGCCGTGCCCGGGGCTATGCCAGCTGTCCCTTCAACAGAACCCTCATCCCGTCGCGAAAGGCCAGTACGTCGACAGGTTTGGTCCAGTAGTCCAAGGCCCCCGCCACTTTCGCCGCGCGCATCTCATCCTCCATCGCGCTGGCCGACAGGGCAACGATCCGCAAGTCCTTCGTGGCCGCGTTGATCTTCAAGGCCTTCAGAACTTCGAGTCCTGTCATGTCGGGCAACTGCATGTCGAGCAAGACGACATCCGGACGCAGCTCGGTCGCCTGCCGGATCCCCGCTTCGCCGTCCTCGGCCACGACAAGCTGCACAGCGGGCCAAACCTGCAGCATCTGCTCCACCAGCAGAACGTTGACGGGATTGTCTTCAACGTAGAGCACAAGCCCCGATGGGTCGGGGCCCGATGTCGATTGCGAGTCCGCAGACAGGTCGACCGGCGCTGTTGCCGCTCCCACGCTGTCCAGGAACAGCCCCGCAACCCTGGGCCGGGGCAGCTCAAGCCGGACGATCGTACCGACCCCGACTTCGCTCGTCACCGAAATGGAGCCGCCCATCAGTTCGGCCAATTGCCGAACCACGACCATCCCGATCCCGGTTCCCGCGACATTGCTCCTCTCCCGACCCAGCCGATTGAACGGTTGAAACAGGCTCGCCAGTTGCGTTTCGGTCATGCCGATGCCGGTATCGGCAACCTCGATGCACACGCTGCCGTGCAACTCCTCGACATCGACTGCCACCGCGCCGCCCGGCCGGTTGTACTTGATCGCGTTGGAGACGAGATTGAGCATCACCTGACGCAAGCGAACGGGATCCGTGTGCAACTGCAGCGTCGTCCCCGCATATGCACTGGTCAGGCTGACTGCCCCGCTCCTTGCGGCGGCCTCGCTCATGCGCATCACACCGTCCAGCAGCTCGGCGAGTCCGAAGTCGCGCAAGCTCAGATTCAGATTCCCGGACTCGATGATCGAGACATCGAGCACATCGTCGACCAGCGCACGCAACTGTGCACCCGCGAGGAATATCAGGTCCAGCTGCTTGCGTTCCTTGGTGTTGAGCTTCTCCTTGGCTCCTTCGTGAAGCAGTTGAGAGAATCCGACGACCGCATTCAGCGGGGTGCGAAGCTCGTGGCTCATGCGTGAGAGAAACTGCGTCTTGGCCTTGTTGGCTGCCTCTGCCATGGCCGCGGCGAGACGGGCGACCTGGACGTCACGCGCACCGGCCGGCGAGAGCCTGCCTTCACTCATGACCAGTTCGAGCAATGTGCGCTGATGCTCGGCGGCGCGCTCGAAGTTGTCGAGCGCGAACGAGATGTCGCCGGCCATCTCCGACAACAACCGGATGACCTGCTCGTCAAAGAAACCCAGCTCGCCCGCATAGAGATTCAGCGTTCCGATGACAAGGCCGCCGCGCTTGAAAGGGACGATGGCAGAGGACTGCACGCCGAACGGCAGCGCGTTCGCGCGGAAAGCCAGGGTCCGCGGATCGGTCATGTAGTCGTTGACGATGCGGGTCCCTCCGGCCAGCACCGACGTGCCGGTGGCGCCGTCCGAGGACGACGACAGCGGGCCGAGGTCGAGTGGCAGTGTCAGTGTGTACGTCTGCGCCGGGCCGCCCCAGGCGACCGGAACGATTCGATCACCGTCGATGACGCCGATCCAGGCCATGCTGGCCTGGCCCGTCTCGACGCAAACCTTGCAGATCGTGTCGTACAGCTCGTCGGGGAGCTGTGCGCGCACGATGGCCTGATTGGTCCGGGAAACGGCTTCGTAGAACTTGGCCAGACGCGTCGACGCTGCTCCGACAGCCGCGCCTGCGCCTCGCTGGCATTTCTGGCGACGTGCATGCTGTTCATCTCGACAGCGAGTTCTTTGAAGTCACCGGGCAGCGATTCGTCCGCGCGCGCGTGCGCATCGCCATTCGCGAACGCGCGGGCTGCGCCGGCGAGACTTCGCACCGGGCGCGCGAGTGAGCGGGCGCCGAAGTAGGCCAGCAATCCGGCGGCCAGCAGGGCAACGATCGACACGCCGAGCCCATTGCGAATTTCGGTGTACGGCTTGTCGAAGACGACCGAGGTCGGCACGCCGGCGACGACTCGAAGGCCGTACTTCGGCAACGCCGTGGAGGCATGCACACGTTCAATGCCGTCTGCCCCCGGTGTCGTGATCTCTTCGAGTTGCGACCTCTTGCGCAAGGGCTTGAGGGCGTCCGGGAGGCTGCGGCCTATCCACTTGAGGGTGTCCGGACTTCGCACCATGAACCGGGCGTCCTTGTCGAACAGCGAAAAAACACCGCCGGTCGCCACGCCCTCCCCCACCATGGCGTTCTCCAGCTGCAGCAGGTCCACCGACACGGCGGCGATTGCGATCGACTTGCCGCTTTTGTCCCGTACCGGCAGACTCAGCATCGCAACCGGCCGGCGCGACAGACGTCCGATGGATGGCCCGCTGAGGACGAAACCATCGCCGGCCTGAGCCGCCCGCAACCATGGCGAGTCGCTCGAAACGGTCCGCGTGTCTCCCATCACCGGGAACGAGGTGCAGATCGCCTTGTCGTCCGGACCCATCACCGACACCACTGCATGCAAGGGCTCGACGCCGTCCAGGCCTCGGAGAAACTCATTGCAGCGCGCGGTCTCGAGTCCTCGTACGGCATCGTGGCTGGCGACAAAGGTCAGCATTCTTTCCGCGCCATCGATCGTGTCCGCCACCTTTTTCGCCGCGCGAACCGACTCGGCGCGCAGCGCGCGGAAGGCATCCGCGTGCGCGGCCTGCAAGCCGGCGTACAGCATGTGCACGTGCAGCGCGAGCAGAGGCACGGCCACGATGAGCGTCGTCGCCAACAGTCTGCCAAAGAAGAAGCTGCGTCGCCGCATGTCGGGCCCTCTCAGGAACCTGCGCCGTTGGCGCCGCCTGGTGTTGAAGCTTCGTTCGCTTGGGATGCAGGTGCTTCTACGGGGGATTGAAGCTGTGGTCTGTGCGTTGCCGCACATGTCGGACTCCGCCAGCGCGTGCAATCGGCGTTCTGACGGGCTGACGGGCTGTTACGCGGCGCGCCATCGCCCCGCTTTTCGCGGCCTGCCCTCTTGCCTTGCGGACTATCCTGAACTTGATGTCATGTGCTCAGGGTGCGCACGCCAGTCTCCGCTCACACCCTTTCCTCACCGAGCCATGCATGTTCAGCCGCACACAGTCATTCGCTCTGCCGGGCTCCTCGACCGGTGCAGCACTGCTCGGATCAGATGCGATCCGTCTGATCGATCAGGCCAAGGCAGGGCTCTTCGTGGTCCAGGACGACCGAATGGTCTACGCCAATCCCGCGTTGGCCGAGCTGCTGGGTTGGCCGCTGTCGCAGTTGATCGGCCAGCATCACACCATTGCGACACCGGCCGAGTTCCGCGATCGGTCGCAGGCCATCGTGGACCGGCGCCTCGAAGGCATCACCGGGCGACCTGGCCAGATGCGCTGTCAGCGGCGCGACGGCAGTTGCTTCGACGCCCGTGTGATCGCGCAGCGTGTCGAGTTCGGCGACCGTGCGGCCGTGCTGGTGACCTTGCTGGACATCACCGAGCTCAACGAAGCGCTTCAGCAAGCACGCTGGAACGCCGACATGCTGGCCCGCACGGAGTCCCTGTGCCGCTCCGGATCGTTCGAGGTGGTCTTGCCCGAAGGGCGCGTCACGCTGTCCAGCGGATTGCGTGAACTGGTCGGGCTGCCGGACTCTCCGGACGCACCGGCCCGCGAGAGCAACATCGACATGCTCGCGTGGGTGCCGGTCGACGAACAGGCTTTCGTGGCCGGCATCTGGCGCAACGCCGTGCCGGGGGAGCCCTTCGAGTTTCAGCATCGCATCAACGGCCTCGACGGGCGGCGGCTCATCGTGTTGCACCGTGGTCTGGTCGACCTCGGAGGCGAAGGTGGCCAAAGCGTTCGCGGCGTCGCACTGCTGCAGGACATCTCCGCACAGCGCGAAGCGGAGATGCGCTTGCAGGAGCTGTCCACCCACGACGAGGTCAGCGGGCTGCCCAATCGGGCCTCCCTTCTCGACCAACTCGACGCCGCCATGCATTCGGCCAGATGGTCGTCCGAGACCATCACGCTGCTGACAATCGATGTCGCGCGCATCGCCGAGGTCAAGGCCAAGATGGGCTTCGGCGCGGGAGATGCGCTGGCGATGGCCATTGCGGCCCGGCTGCAATCGGCTTGCCGCGAGGGGGAGTCTGTTGCCCAGCTGAGCGACACCGAGTTTGCCCTGATGCTTGAAGGCGGCACGGGTGTTCAGGACGCCAGCGTACGAACGCGCGCCGAGGCATTGCGTGACGCGTTGGAGGCGCCAGTGCGCCTCGCGGCCACGGACGTGTATCCGCAGTGCGTGATCGGCATCGCGTCATTCCCCGGCGACGGGCAACAGCCTTCGCAACTGCTCGAGCGCGCACAGACCGCCCGTTTGAACGCGACCGAAAGCGTCGGCATCGTCTTCTTCAAACCCGACTCCAGCGTTCGCGCGTTGCGCGAAATGCGGCTGGAGTCGGCCTTGCGCCACGCGCTCGATGACGGGGAACTGGTCCTGCACTACCAGCCCCAGGTCGACCTGTCGAATGGCAAGGTCGTCGGGGCCGAGGCGCTGCTGCGCTGGATCTCTCCCGAGCTCGGCAAGGTCTCGCCGGCGGAGTTCATCCCCGTCGCCGAGCGCTCCGGGCTCATCGGCGTGCTCGGTGACTGGGTTCTGCGCCGGGCATGCGAGCAGATCGCGGCGTGGCGGCGCGCCGGGCTGCCCGCGGTTCGCGTGGGCGTCAACCTGTCGGCGGCGCAGCTGCAAAAGCCCGATCTCGCATGCCAGATTCAGGCCGTTCTCGTCGAGACCGGCGCGGACCCCGCCTGTCTGGGGATCGAACTGACCGAAGGCACCGCGATGGCGGACGTCGCGCACGCCTCGGCCGTGCTGCGCGACATCCGGGCCTTGGGCATCGAGATCTCGCTCGACGATTTCGGTACGGGGTTCTCGAGCCTGAGCTGCCTGCGCAGTCTGCCGATCGATGTGGTCAAGGTGGACCGCTCGTTCGTGCACGATGTGACTGCGGCCCCCGAAGACGTCTCGGTGACGCGGGCCATCATCACGATGGCGCATGGCCTGCAGATGCAGGTTCTTGCGGAAGGCGTCGAAACAGAGGGGCAGCTGAGCCTGCTGGCCGCCAACCGGTGCGACCTCATTCAGGGCTTTCTGTTCAGCCCCGCGATACCCGCCGACGAGTTTGCTCAACTGCTCACGGAAGGCCGGCGCCTGCCCGAACGTTTCATCACACGGGTGCGGCGCACCAAGACACTGCTGCTGGTCGATGACGAAGAAAACATCCTGGCCTCGCTGAAGCGTCTGCTGCGTCGCGACGGCTACACGATTCTCACCGCCTGCGGCGCGGCAGAAGGCCTGCAGCGCCTGGCGGAAACCGAAGTCGATGTGATCGTCTCGGATCAGCGCATGCCCGGGATGACCGGCGTCGAATTTCTGCGGCGGGCCAAGCAGCTGTACCCCGACTCGATTCGCATGGTGCTGTCCGGCTACACGGAGCTGCAGTCGATCATCGACGCGGTGAACGAAGGAGCCATCTACAAGTTCCTCACCAAGCCGTGGGACGACGAACGTCTGCGCGGTCATGTGGCCGAGGCGTTCCGTCAGAAAGACCTGGCCGACGAGAACCGGCGTCTGGCCAGTCAGGTGGAGAGTGCGAACGCCAGTTACGTCGAACTGAATGCGCGTCTGGAACACGTGGTTGCGCAGCAGCGCGAGCAGGCCGACCTGCTCGCCGTGTCAGCGGGCGGCATGCGCGAGGTGCTCGATTCCCTGCCTGCCCCGGTTCTGGGCATCGACGTGGACGGCACGCTCGCATTCGTCAATCACGCGGCTGAGGCGCTGCTGCCCGAGTCAGCACGCCTGCTGGGTCAGCCGCTGCGCGAGGCCCTTCCAGCGGCCTTCCTGGGGGCCGTGACCGATCCGGCAGGCGAAGCGCAGACCATCGACATCGCAGGACGCCGCTTCCAGGTGTTGACGCGGTCCTTGCCGGGCAACGGGCCCATGCGCGGCCGGCTGGTGCTCCTGGTGGCACAGCCTCTTCTGGAGGTACTCTGAATGTTGGAACTCGCAGCTCAACCCGATGGATCGATCCACCCGCAGCACGGCATCGACGCGGCGGTGGCCGACGAGATCGGCGGCGTTCAGCGCCTGTCCAGACTCTTCAGGCATTCGATGGCGGCGGGGCAGATTCATCCGCTGTTGCACGTGATGCAGCGCCACGCCGGTGTGCAGGGTGGCTTCCAGGCGCAGGCAGCGGCGGCGCTGGTCAGAAGAGCGCCTGCCACGTCGGTGCACATCGATGTGGATGCGCTGCGACAGAAGATCGTCCAACTTCCGAGTCTGCCGCAGGCCGTTCTTGACGTGATGGCAGTCCTTGGGGACGAGGATGCGAGCACCGCCGACATCGCCGACCGGATCGAGCGCGACCAGGCTCTCGCAGCGCGAACCCTGCGGATCGCCAACTCAGCGTTCTATGGCGTGCCCGGACGGATCGGGACGATTCGCAATGCCATTGGCATCCTCGGGCTGCGAACGGTCGGAACGCTGCTGACGACGGCGGCGGTTTCGGCGCAGTTCGCCAGTGCGACCTGCCCCGAGTTCCAGTTCGGCATGTTCTGGCGCCATGCCATTGCCACCGCGCTCACCGCGCGCGGACTGGCACAGCAGCTTCGCATGGACGAGGACTCCGCATTCATGGCGGGGCTGCTGCATGACATCGGGCGGCTCGCGCTGGCGACCCAATTTCCTGCAGAGACGGGTCAAGTGCTGCAATACGCCCGCGATGAAGACTTGCCCACGCTCGACGCCGAGCGGCAACTGCTCGACATCGACCATCTCGCCGTCGGCGTTCTCATCGCCACGCACTGGCACTTCCCGCCTGCCGTTGTCGCAGCCATCGGACATCACCATGCACCAGGCCCCGGCACCGTGCGCACCATCGTCGACGTCGTGCATGCGGCCGACGCATTTGCACACGCGCTCGATCCGTCGACGAGCCGGGATGAAATGGTGCCCTGCGTCGAGCTGGCGGCTTGGGGGCGGTTGGAACTCACGGTCGCGCAGTGCCTGGCGGTGCTCGAGTCCACATCCTCCGGTGTTGCCGGTCTCTGCGAGGCGCTTGCACTGTGAGCACGGTCGCGCCAGGTGAAGCCATGCCCTCTGCCTGGTCGGATCGGCAGGTGGGTGATCTGCTGAGGGCCAACGAGGAGTTGACCGAACTCAATCGCAAGCTCTCGGACGCGCAGGAGCAATTGGTCCAATCGGAAAAGCTGGCCTCGATCGGGCAGCTCGCCGCCGGCGTGGCTCACGAGATCAACAACCCCGTTGGCTACATCTTCTCCAACATCGGCACGCTGGAAAAGTATCTTGTCGGCGTCTTCCGGATGCTGGAGGCCTACGAGGAGTGCGAGACGCTGCTGGTTGGAACGCCTGCCGCCGCGCGACTCGCCACGCTGCGGGCAGAGGTCGAGCTCGAGTATCTGAAGGCAGACATTCCGGCGCTGATGTGCGAGACCCGCGAGGGCGTCGACCGTGTCCGAAAGATTGTCCAGGACTTGAAGGATTTCTCGCACGTCGATGCGCGCCGCGAGTGGGAGTGGGCCGATCTCCACCGGGGCATCGATTCGACCTTGAACATCGTCAACAACGAGATCAAGTACAAGGCCAATGTGGTGAAGCAGTACGGCGTCTTGCCCGACGTTCTGTGCCTGCCATCCGAGCTGAACCAGGTGTTCATGAACCTGCTGGTGAATGCGGCGCACGCGGTCACGAAGGAGCGCGGCACCGTGGTGGTTCGGACAGGTGTCGAGGGCGACGCGGTCTGGGTCGAAGTCGAGGACGATGGCTGCGGCATATCGACCGACAACCTGAAGCGAATTTTCGACCCCTTCTTCACCACCAAGCCCGTCGGCAAAGGAACAGGGCTGGGCCTGTCGCTCTCGTATGGCATCGTCAAGAAGCACGGTGGGCGCATCGCCGTCGACAGCGAGATCGGTCGTGGGACGCGCTTTCGCGTGACGATCCCGGTCCGGCAGGAGCGGGTCGAGCAATGAGCGACGTCTCAGCGCCACCGCCGGTGATCGACGAAGCTGGCGCGTTCGCGGTGCCCGCCAAGCCGCTGCACTGGACCGTGTTGTGCGTCGATGACGAGCCGAACATTCTGTCTGCCCTGAAGCGCTCGCTGAGAACCGAGCACTGGCGCGTGTTGACTGCAGGCGGGGGGGTCGAGGCGCTCGAGACGCTGGCCCGCGAAGAAGTCGACCTGGTCATCTCGGACATGCGCATGCCCGGGGTGGACGGCGCGCAACTGCTCGAGCAGATCAGCCAGCGCTGGCCGGAGGTGATCCGCATCCTGCTGACCGGCCACGCCGACATGGGCGCCACGATCGCCGTGATCAACCGCGGGAAGATCTTCCGCTACCTGAACAAGCCATGGGACGACGAGGAACTGCGCGCGACCGTGCGCCAAGGCCTGGATCTGTCCGCTCTCGAACAAGAGAAGCGGCGGCTCGAGGCCCTGACCCAGCAACAGAATGTCCAGCTGCACGACGCCAACGTGCTGCTCGAACAGCGCGTCGCGGAGCGCACGGCGGATCTCTCGCGAGCCCACGACAAGGTCAAGCGCAGCTACCTGACGTCCATCAAGGTGTTCTCCGGCTTGCTCGAGTTGCGCGAGGGGCGTTTGGCAGGTCATGGGCGACGGGTCGCCGAGATGTCGCGCAAGCTCGCCAACGCGATGGGCTGCACCGACGACGAAGCACAGCAGATTTTCGTGGCCGGGCTCCTGCACGACATCGGCTTGATCGGCGTGCCCGACACGCTGCTGGCGAAGACCGTAGCGCGCTACACGCCGCAGGAGATTGCGCTCTTTCATCGCCATGCCGCGATCGGAGAACAGGCGCTGATGCCGCTGGAGGAGATGCAGGTCGTCGCCACGCTGATACGTGCCCACCACGAACGCTTCGACGGACAGGGCTTCCCCGACAAGCGCGCGGGCAACGACATCCCGCTCGGCGCGCGAATCCTGGCCATCGTCGACACCTTCGACGACCTGCAGAACGGTCATCTGGTCGAGACATCCCTGAGCATCCAGGAGGCCCGGACGGTGATCCGGCACAGCCGGGGCACGCAGTTCGATCCGGAAGTTCTCGATGTCTTCCTGCACATCACCGAGCCGGAGCGGGCCAAGGCACCCCCGGCTCACGTCGTGATCACCTCGGCACAACTCGAGCCCGACATGGTCCTCGCCAAGGACCTCGTGTCGACAACCGGCGTCCTGATGCTGACGGCAGGTCAACCCGTGAACGCGCTGCTGATTCGCCGCATTCGTGAGTTCGAGTTGCGCGAAGGGGGCAAGCTCGTGCTGCACATCAAACCACGAGGTCCGGGATGACGTGTTACGGACCGGCGTTGCAACGCCATGCATTCACGACTTGCTGCTGCGGCCCACCCAGGCAAGTGCGCACAGGCCCGCGGCCAACGCCGCCGCCCCGGCGGCCAACGCCGCGAACTTGAATGCTTCGGCGAGTGCGCTTCCCTGCAGGGCCAGCACGCCACCGAGAAGCGCAGTGGCAATCAAGCCGCCCCCGCGCGCGATGGCGCTGTTGAAGCCGGAGGCCACGCCAGCGTGGTCGGATGGCACCGCCGCGAGAACAGCGGTGGTCAACGGCGCGACTGCCCCGGCCATGCCGATCGAGATGACCAGCAGCGCCGGGAACGTCGTGGTCCAGTAGCTTCCGGCCTGGCCGATCCGCAGGGCGAGCAGACATCCAACGGCCGTCACGCACGGCCCGATCACCAGCGGCAAGCGTGACCCGACCTTTCCGGCGATGCGACCCATCGTGGTCGACGTGAACGCGATGACCAGCGGCAGCGGCAGCAGTGCAGCGCCCGCTGCGGCGCCCGAGTAATCGCCTGTCTCGATCAACACGTAGGGGATGAGCACCAGCAAGCCGCCGAGCGCGCCGTACAGCAGCAGCGTCAGCAAGGACAGCCCGACGAAATCCAGGGACTCGAACAGCGCGAGCGGCAGCATGGCCCGATCGCCGATCCGTCGCTCGACGGCAATGAACACGACCGAGGCAACGGCACCTGCGGCGAGCGCCGCGAGCGTGAGGCCATCGGCGTGACGCGATGCGCTCCACTCGATCAGCGCCCATGTCAGCAAGGCCAGTGCCGCCGACGCGAGCGCACCACCGGCGATGTCCAAAGGCGCGCGCTCGGGTTCGGCTTCATCGGGCACGTAGCGCCACGCGATCGCGATCGCCGACGCCGCGATCGGCAGATTGATCAGAAAGATCGCGCGCCAGCCGACGGTGTCGACCAGCCATCCGCCCACAAGGGGTCCCAACGCGCCAGCGGCCGCGCCGACCCCTGCCCAGATGCCGATGGCCCGGCCCCGTTCCTCGCCACTGAACGTCGCACCGAGGATCGCCAGACTGTTCGGCATGACGAGCGCGGCGCCGATGCCCTGGAGGATCCGACCGATCAACAGCGAAGGCAGGCCGCGGGAGAGCGCGCACAACAGGGACGCGGCCGCGAACAGGACCGTGCCGATGATCAGCAGCCTGCGCCTTCCGTACCTGTCGCCGGCAGCACCGCCGATCAGCAGCAAGGCGGTCAACGGGAGCAGGTACCCGGTCAGTACCCACGCCAGGGCTGCACCGCGGTCGTTCAGGCTGCGCCCGATGGCGGGAAGCGCGACGTTCACCACCGAGCCGTCGATGAATGCGAGGCTGGAGGCAAGAATCGTCGTGGCCAGAATCCACGCCGCGTTCGCTGGCCGCTCCCCCGCGACCGCGGGCATGCTCTCGGCAATCGCCCGATCGCACGATGGATGGATCTGCGCACTCACTGCGGACGGCCGACGCCGTTGTGGCCAAGCGTTCGGGGCGTTGCCATGTGCAACGGTAACGTATCCCCACCACGGCGTCATCGACGCCGCCACGCCAGCATCTGCCGGTTCACTTCTGCCGGATGGGCAGGACCCAGTCGGGTCGGATGAAATGGCAGGTGTAGCCGTTCGGAAGCCGCTCCAAGTAGTCCTGGTGCTCCGGTTCGGCCTGCCAAAACGGACCGGCCGGTGCGAGTTCGGTCACGACCTTGCCGGGCCAAAGACCGGAGGCCTCGACATCGGCGATCGTGTCCTGCGCCACACGCTTCTGCTCGTCGCTCTCGTAGAAGATCGCCGAGCGGTAGCTCAGGCCGCGGTCGTTGCCCTGGCGATTGAGCGTCGTCGGGTCGTGGATCTGGAAGAAGAACTCGAGCAGCTTGCGGTAGCTGATGCGCGACGGGTCGAAGACGATCTCGATCGCCTCGGCATGCGTGCCGTGGTTGCGGTAGGTCGCGTTGGGGACGTCGCCGCCCGAGTAGCCGACGCGCGTGGAGATCACGCCGTCGTATCGACGGATCAGGTCCTGCATGCCCCAGAAACAGCCACCGGCGAGGATTGCGCGTTCTTGGCTCATTTGATGTCCTCCACCTGATCGATGTACTGGCCATAGCCTTTTGCTTCCATCTCATCGCGATGGACGAAACGCAGCGAGGCCGAGTTGATGCAGTAGCGCAGCCCGCCGCGGTCTTCGGGGCCGTCCTCGAATACGTGGCCAAGGTGGCTGTCGCCGTGCGCCGAGCGCACTTCGGTGCGGACCATGCCGTGCGCCGTGTCCCGCAGTTCGTTGACGTGCGCCGGCACGATCGGCTTGGTGAAGCTCGGCCAGCCGCAACCCGACTCGTACTTGTCGGACGATGCAAACAGCGGCTCGCCCGAGACAATGTCGACGTAGATGCCGGGCTCTTCGTTCTCGAGGTATTCGCCGGTTCCGGGCCGTTCGGTCGCGCTCTGCTGTGTGACGCGGAACTGTTCCGGCGTCAACGCGGCGATGGCTTCCGGGGATTTGCGGTAGTCAGTCATGGGGATTCCTTTCCGAAGTTGTACCAGTCGCGCGATGTCGGCGCCACCGGAAGTTTGGTGTGCTGCCAGGGGTGCAAGGTGGTGCCGCTTCGGTGCTTGTCAAGGCACCGCGCCAGGCGGCTGTGTCAGCACGCGGTTCGTTGCTCACGGTCGCCGTTCCGATCGCATTCGTACTGTGAGCCCACGTGCGGCCGATCGATCGTGGCGCAGCCGCTCAAGAGAACGCTCACGGCAACCAGAGAGAAGATGCGCCGGCAGATCGCGAACTCCTGTCGGTAGGTTGGAATCGGAATGCTTGGTAAGTCTCGTTCGAACATGGTGGCGCACCCGGACGTTCAGATATCCCTGAGCAGAATATCCGCAATCCGCAAGGTCAGCGCAGCACGACAAACGCTGACAGTTCAGGCGCGACGTTTCGACCGCAGCTTGCAGTTCTGCCAGATGGATTAGGTCTAGGGCGCCCTGTATGGTGCTAAAGGCCGACCGGGCCGTAAGCAGATGTTCGCGAGCGTTTGTCCTAGGCCGGTGCCGCCACTGAGGGCGCACTGTGCATCATGCACACGGAACAGAGCGACAACTACAGAGGCTGCATCATCACTACGCGATCGATGGAAGTCGTCGACTGGTGCGCTCGCGATGGTGTCGGCAAGGCGACGCACACCCCGATCCGCCGATTCACGGCCAGCTTTACTGTCGCTGGGGCCGACGGGGAGGTACGCTGGCAGCAGTTTCCCATCGCTCAGTTCCGAGGCTCCGACGAGGCCAGAGCCAATGCGCTCAGCGCCGCGAAAACCTCGGTCGATCAGCAGTCGCGTGGCATCAGGTTCAACTGATGGGGCATGTCCCTTGGTCTCTGTTGGCGCGCGGTGTTCCACATGCCCGCCAGATGCCAAGGGTCGCCATCGGCCCGTCTGAGGGTCCACCATATGTTCTTGCTCGACTCCCAGTTCGGATAGTCGAAGCGTTCCGCTGGGATGAGGCATCGCTGGCCGCGAGTCCACGGGCCGGCATAGGTCTTCTTCCCAGTGAGTTCTTCGGACCTCGCGCAGTTGGTCATGCGGGGCGCGTTGTTGGGCTTCTTGTCCTTGTCGCCGATCAGCGCCCATGTGCCGACTACCAACTCCGGTTGGGTGTCCTTGATGCGGATGAAGGGGTCTGTACCGAATGAGCCAATGCCGGGTCGCCATGACTTGTCTCCGGTTGGTAGAGCGCCGAAGTCCCATTGGGCGCGAATGATGAACCTTCAGAACATGCGTGAAATCTATGTGAAACGAAGAAAGCCCCAGAATCGCAAGTCGTTGATTCGACTCATGATTCTGGGGCTTCCGAATGTTGGCGGAGTGGACGGGACTCGAACCCGCGACCCCCGGCGTGACAGGCCGGTATTCTAACCAACTGAACTACCACTCCAAGTGGCTTCCGCTTCGCACTTCTCTTGAAGAAGTGCGCTGCGCAAGTGCCACAACAACTTGGCGTCCCCTAGGGGATTCGAACCCCTGTAATCACCGTGAAAGGGTGGTGTCCTAGGCCTCTAGACGAAGGGGACTTGTTCTTTCAAACACGTGTCTTCGCGACTTGATCCGCGGCGGCTCGACCCTGGCCTGTTGGTGGAGGTAAGCGGGATCGAACCGCTGACCTCTTGCATGCCATGCAAGCGCTCTCCCAGCTGAGCTATACCCCCTGATCCGTGGCACGCACGAATGTCGGTTCGTGCACGCCTCAAACTTCCGGTTCCAGCCGTCGCAATATCAAGCGAGACTACGATTATAGCCAGCTTTTCAGACGCTCTGCAAACGGGCGAGTACCTTCTGGCGTGTGAAGAGTTCAAGCACCGAATCGAGCGACGGCGTCTGCGCGCGGCCGCACACGAGCACGCGCACCGCGTGCGCGAGTTGCGGCATCTTCAGGTTGTGGGCCGTGAGCGTTTCCTTGATCGCCGCGCTGATCGCCGGCTTGCTCCATTCGACTGATTCGAGCTTGCCGCGCAAGGTCTGCACCGCGGGCTTGACCGCCTCGGTGACGTTCGCGGCGATGTCTTCGGCCGACGGGCTCACCTCGGTGAAGTACATCGCGAGCCAGTTGGTGAGTTCGACGGTGGTCGCGCAACGGTCCTTGAACAGCGCACACATGCGGCCGAGCGATTCATCCGCCGCCGCATCGACGCCACGCCGCTTGAACTGCGCAACGACCAGCGACGCGAGCTTCGCGTCATCGGTCAGCTTGATGTAGTGCGCGTTGACCCATGCCAGCTTGGCCGCATCCCACTGTGCCGGGCTTTTCGACAGATGCTGGCCGTCGAACCACTCGACCAGTTGCTCGCGGCCGAAGAGTTCCTCGTCGCCGTGGCTCCAGCCGAGGCGCGCGAGGTAGTTCAGCATCGCCTCGGGCAGGTAGCCGTTCTCTTCGTAGGCAGTGACGCTGACCGCGCCACGCCGCTTCGAGAGCTTCTGCCCGTCGTCACCGAGGATCACCGGCACGTGGCCGAACAGCGGCAGTGGTGCGCCGAGCGCGTTGAAGATGTTGATCTGCCACGGCGTGTTGTTGACGTGTTCGTCGCCGCGGAAGACGTGCGTGATCGCCATATCCCAGTCGTCGACGACCACGCAGAAGTTGTAGGTCGGCACGCCGTCGGGGCGGACGATGATCAGGTCGTCTATCTCGCGGTTGTTGATCGTGATGCGGCCCTTGACGAGGTCGTTCCAGCTCACGTCGCCTTCGGGCGGATTGCGAAAGCGCACGACCGGCGGTACATCGACCGGAACGGGCGGAAGCACCTTGCCGGGCTCGGGGCGCCAGCGGCCGTCGTAGTGGGTCTTTTCGCCGCGCTCCTTCTGCGCGTCGCGCATCGCGGTGAGCTCTTCGGGCGTGCAGTAGCAGTGGTAGGCGGTGCCGGCCGCGAGCATCTGCTCGATGACCGCGCGGTAGCGACCCAGCCGCTGCATCTGGTAGATCGGGCCTTCGTCGTAGTTCAGGCCGAGCCAGTGCATCGACGCCAGGATCTGGTCGACGGAATCCTGCGTCGAGCGCGCGACGTCGGTGTCTTCGATCCGAAGCACGAACTCGCCGCCGAAGTGGCGCGCGTAGGCCCACGAGTACAGCGCGGTGCGCGCGGTGCCGAGGTGCAGAAAGCCGGTCGGCGACGGCGCGATGCGCGTTCTTACTTTACGGGTTGTCATTCGTTCAGTGTGCTGAGACCGCGCTGCAGGTCGTCGATGACGTCCAGCGGATGTTCGAGGCCGACGGCCAGGCGCACCAGGCCTTGCCCGATGCCGGCCGCGCGGCGCTGATCCTCGGTGAGGCGCCCGTGTGAGGTGGTCGCCGGATGCGTGACGATGGACTTGGTGTCGCCGAGGTTCGTCGCGATCGAGAGCACGCGGGTGCTGTCGATCACATGGAAGGCGTTGGCGCGCGCGGCTTCGGGTGATGGGCCGCGCACGTCGAACGACAGCAGCGCACCGCCAAGCGCCGACTGCTGGCGCATCGCCAGTGCGTGCTGCGGGTGCGAGGCGAGACCGGGGTAGTGGACACGCGCAAGCTCGGGTCGCTGTTCGAGCCACTGCGCAACCTGCAAGGCGTTAGCGCTTTGCGCGCGCATGCGAATGTCGAGCGTCTCCAGGCCTTTCAGAATCACCCAAGCGTTGAACGGCGAGAGCACCATGCCGGCGGTGCGCATGACCGGACCGAACACGTCCTTCATCAGCTGGGCCGAACCGGCGAGCGAGCCGGCCATCACGCGGCCCTGGCCATCGAGGTACTTGGTGCCCGAGTGCATCACGATGTCGGCGCCGTATTCGGCCGGGCGCTGCAGCGCGGGCGAGCAGAAGCTGTTGTCGACCGCGAGCAGCGCGCCGGCGTCGTGGGCGATGTCGGCCAGCGCACGGATGTCGCAGACGTCGGTGAGCGGGTTGGTCGGCGTCTCGGCAAACAGCAGCTTTGTGGCCGGCTCGCGCGCGGCGCGCCACTCGGCCAGACCGGTCTGCGAGACGAAGCTGGTGCGCACGCCGAACTTCGCGAAGTCCTTGGCGAACAGGTTGATCGTCGAGCCGAACACCGAGCGCGAGCAGATCACGTGGTCGCCGGCGCGCAAAAGGCCCATGCCGAGCATCAGGATGGCGCTCATGCCGCTGCTGGTCGCGATCGCGGCTTCGGTGCCCTCCATCGCCGCCAGGCGTGCTTCGAGGCTGCGCACGGTCGGGTTGCTGGTGCGCGAGTAGGTGAAGTCTTCGGAGTCGGCGAAGCGCCGCGCCATCGTGGCTGCATCCGGTTGCACATAGGCGCTGGTCAGGAACAGCGCCTCGGAGTTCTCGCCGTGCTGGCTCGGCGCGAGCGCGGTGCGCACCGCGAGCGTCTCGCGGCGCAGGCCTTCGGGCAGCACCGCGCGGGCAATGCGGCGGCTCTCGTCATCACTCGTCGTCATACCACCTCGCCGCTCTGCAATGCGAGACGCGATCGGTCTTCACCCTCCTCTTCGTCGCCTTGCGCCTTGCGCTGCGCGGCCATCGCGGTGAAGTCGGCCGCGGTCACGTCGCCGGTGATGTAGTGGCCGTCGAAGCACGAAGCCTCGAAGCTGCGCACCAGCGGGTTCAGCGCGCCGACGACGCGTTTCATCGCATCCACGTCCTGATAGATCAGCGCGTCGGCGCCGATGAACTGGCGGATCTCTTCGATCGTGCGGCCATGCGCGATCAGCTCTTCGCTGGTGGGCATGTCGATGCCGTAGACGTTCGGAAAGCGCACCGGCGGCGCAGCCGAAGCCATGTAGACCTTGCGCGCGCCAGCGTCGCGCGCCATCTGCACGATCTCTTTGCTGGTGTTGCCGCGCACGATCGAGTCATCGACCAGCAGCACGTTGCGACCCTTGAATTCGACGCCGATCGCATTGAGCTTTTGCCGCACCGATTTCTTGCGCTCGCCCTGCCCGGGCATGATGAAGGTGCGGCCGACGTAGCGGTTCTTCACGAAGCCTTCGCGGTAGGGCTTGCCGATGCGCTGCGCGAGTTGCATCGCCGAGGGGCGGCTCGATTCGGGGATCGGGATCACCACGTCGATCTCGTTCGGCGGCACGGTCGAGATCAGGCGCTGCGCGAGCGTCTCGCCCATGTTCAGGCGCGCCTGGTAGACCGAGATGCCGTCCATGATCGAATCGGGCCGCGCGAGGTACACGTACTCGAACATGCAGGGGTTCAGGCTCGGGTTCTCGGCGCACTGGCGCGCGTGCACGGTGCCTTCGAGGTCGATGAACAGCGCTTCGCCGGGCGCGACATCGCGGATCACCTTGTGGCCCGTGCCTTCGATCGCGACCGATTCACTCGCCACCATCACCTCGCGGCCCTCGGGGCCGACGCCCTCACCGACACACAGCGGCCGGATGCCGAACGGGTCGCGGAACGCGAGCAGCCCGTGGCCGGCGATCAGCGCGACGACCGCATACGAACCCTTGAGGCGCTTGTGCACCGCACGCACCGCGGCGAACACCAGCTCGGGCGTCAACACCTGGTCGCGCGTGGCAAGCGCGAGCTCGTGCGCGACGACGTTGATCAGCACCTCGGTATCACTGGTCGTGTTGATGTGGCGACGGTCGACGTCGACCAGTTCCTGCTTCAGCGCCAGCGCGTTGGTCAGGTTGCCGTTGTGCACGAGCACGATGCCGAACGGTGCGTTGACGTAGAACGGCTGTGCCTCTTCTTCGCTGTACGCATTGCCCGCCGTCGGGTAGCGCACCTGCCCGAGCCCGACCGTGCCCGGCAGGCCGCGCATGTTGCGGGTGCGGAACACGTCGCGCACCATGCCGCGCGCCTTGTGCATGAAGCACTTCGTGCCCTGCATCGTGACGATGCCGGCGGCGTCTTGACCGCGGTGCTGCAGCAGCAGCAGCGCGTCGTAGATCAGCTGGTTGACCGCGCCCTTGGAGATGACGCCGACGATGCCGCACATGGTTTGTTGCCTTAGGTATCAACCCGCCGCGCGTGTCGTCACGCCGTCGGATTTTGAGGAGGGGTTTCGTTGATGAAGAGCGGCCGCAACTCGTGCAGCACCGTGTTGAGCCACGCCACGCCCTGCGAGCGTTGCCACGCGATCGATCGGCCCCAGGGCGAGATGCCGATCACCGTCGCGACGACGAGCAGCACGACCAGCCCGCGCACGAAGCCGAAGCCCGCGCCCAGCAGCCGGTCGAATGCACTCAGCGGCGTCGCGCGGATCAGCGCCCGCACCAGCCGCGCGCCGAGGCTCCAGACCACCAGCGCGACGAGAAAGACACATGCGAACGTTGCGCCGTAGTTCAAGCTCGAACCCGGTTCGCCGATGTGGATGTAGCCCAGGAACATCGGCGTGAGCCAGAACCCCGCGAACCAGGCCGCGAACCAGCCGATCAGCGACAGCAGCTCGAACACGAAGCCGCGCGCCAGCCCGATCAGCACCGACAGCAGCAGGAAGGCTGCGAGCCCGATGTCCACCCAGCCCAGGTCGATGGTCATGCCGCAAGCTCACAGCGTCAGCACGACCGCGCTCAGGCCCGCGCCCTTGGCCTTGGCCATCGCCCTGTCGGCCTCGTCGCGGGTGCCGAACGGGCCGACGCGCACGCGGATGCGATTCCCGCTCGCGGTGCTGGCAACCTGCGTATAGGTCTTCATGCCCAGTTTCTCGACCTTCAGCCGCGTCTCGCGCGCCGCGCCGGCGTCGGCGAAGGCGCCCACCTGCACGATGAACCGGCCGGAATCGGCTGCAGCGGATGCCGTCGGCTTGCCTTCGAGCAGGGCACGGGCGCGCGCACCTTCGCCGCTTGCAACGGCTGGCTTCGCTTCGGGTTTGGTTTCGGGTTTGGTTTCAGGCTTCGATTCGGCGAGTGCAACGGCCGGCGGCTTCGCGGCTGGCTTCGTCTCGGGCTTCGAGGCCGCAGCTGAAGCCGCTGCAGCGGTTGCTGGAGCGAGCTCACGGCCGGCCTCGTCACGAGACTCGGTGATCACATCGCTCGGTGCAGCCGCCACCGATGCCGCAGGCACTGCCGAAGCCGACGTGTTCGCCGCCGGCGGGCGCGCCGCCGGCATCACCAGCGCGGGTGCGCCTTCCTTGCGCGGCACCTCGATCGGGATGTCGACCGGGATCGGCCGCGGCTGGGTCTCGAACACGAGCGGGAAGCCGATGATGCCGATCACGACCAGCACAGCGGCGCCGATCAAGCGCTGGCGCGCGCGCGTTCGGGCGCGCTGCACCGCATCGACCGGCCCGCTCGTCGCGGCGTTGGGCGGTGCATCCGTGCGCTTGAAAATGGACAGCAGACCCATGCGATGCGAGTTCCGGTGATGCGAAAGTGAGAGTGGCGATGCTGCGGGCTCTCGCCGGTGGCAGGTCTGAGCCGCCAGCCCGCGCCCTGCGCCTGCGGACGACCTTCAGGCCGCGTGTTTGCCGGTCAAACGGGGCACGCCATCCTTCAGCACGCCGCCGACCGTGAGGAACGATCCGAAGACGACGATTCTATCAGCGGGGTCCGCTGCACCGAGCGCTGCGTCGAGGGCCTGCATCGGGTCGAGGTGGCATGCAACGCTGACCGGGCCGGGGCCATTCAGGGCCAGCCCGGCATGCAGCGCAGCGAGGTCGACGGCACGCGCCGCGCGAGCGACGGGCAGGTCGGTGAAGTGCCAGTGATCGACGATCGGCGCCATGCGGGTGATGAGCGCACCGAGATCCTTGTCGGCCATCGCGCCGAACACGGCGTGCGTGCGCGGGAAGAAGCCCATCTGGTCGAGGTTTTGTGCCAGCGCGGCGACCGCATGCGGGTTGTGAGCGACATCGAGCACCAGCGTCGGCTGCCCGGCCACGATCTGGAACCGGCCCGGCAGTTCGACAGTGGCGAAGCCTTGCCGCACCGCCTGCGCGGTGATGGGCAATCGGTCGCGCAATGCCTCGAACGCGGCGAGTACGCCAGACGCATTCAGCAGCTGATTCGCGCCTCGCAGCGCCGGGTACGCAAGCGCGTTGAAGCGCCGGGTGCGGCCCGACCAGCTCCACTGCTGCTTGTCGCCGGCATAGTTGAAATCGCGTCCGAAGCGCCACAGGTCGGCGCCGACGCGCGCCGCCTCGTCGCTCAGGCTTTGCGGCGGCATCGGGTCGCTCACAACCACGGGCCTGCCGCTGCGCATGATGCCGGCCTTCTCGATCGCGATCGTTTCGCGGTCGTGGCCGAGAAACTCGGCATGGTCGATGTCGATACTGGTGATGACCGCGCAATCGGCGTCGAAAGCATTGACCGCGTCGAGCCGGCCACCCATGCCGACTTCGAGGATCACGAGATCCAGCGGCGTCTCGGCCAGCAGCCGCGCGATGGCCAGCAGCGTGAATTCGAAATAGGTCAGGCTGGTGTCGCCGCGTGCCTGCTCTACCGCCGCGAAATGCGGCAGAAGCGCCGCACCGTCGACCATCTGGCCATTGATGCGGCAACGCTCCTCGAAATGCACCAGGTGCGGCTTCGAGTACAGGCCCACGCGATAGCCCGCCTGCAACGCGATGGCCTCCAGCATCGCGCACGTCGAGCCTTTTCCGTTGGTGCCAGCCACCGCGATCACCGGCACCGTGAAGTGCAGGCGCAGCCGCTCCTTGACGCGGCGCGTGCGCTCGAGCGTCATGTCGATCTCTTTCGGATGGAGCTGCTCGCAGCGAGCGAGCCACTCGGCAAGTGTGGCCGGGAGTTGCTGGTCGGGTGAAGTCATGCCGGGGATGTTACGGCCCCAACGACAAAAAGGCGGCCGAAGCCGCCTTTTCAGGGTCTGGAGAAGTCAGCTCAGCGGCGTGCGCGGCGACGTGCCACAAAGCCCACACCGGCGAGGCCAGCCAGCATCAGCGCGTAGGTCGAAGGTTCCGGCACCGGGGTGGTGACCAGGAAGTCTTGATTCGTATCGCTGTGCAGAACTTGCAGAGCCACGGACGAGCCCGAGAAGCTGGCGGCGCCGGTCAGCAGCGCGGTCGCATAAGCGGCGTACGGGCTGGTGTCCGAGAAAGCGCCCGAAGCGACGGTGCTGTCGGTGTCATAGATCGTGTTCCAGATCGCGAGTTGCAGCGAGGTGGACTCGGTCGACGTGTCCACCAGCCCGGCGCTGCTGGCGACATAGCCGAGCAACTTGCCGAGGTTGGCGGTGATCGTCGCGGCGTTAACGCCCCAACCGCCGGACAGGAACGGAGCGGTGTTCGATGCGCCCGAGATCAGGCTGTAACCGCTCAGCGGGCCCGACGGCGGGCCGATGAACGTCTGCGACAGGTCGACGCAGTAGGTCTGGAACGAGCCGTCAGCCAGGCCGGCGATGCCGGAGGCGGTGGCGTTGAAACCGCCCGCCAAGCCTGCTTCAGCGCCGCCTGGCCACGTCGAAGTGACGTCATTGCCGGTGCCGAAGGTCCAGCCGGTGATCGTCACCGTTTGTGCCTGTGCTGCCAGAGCGGCACCGGCCATCAAGGTAGCCGCAATCGCGGTGCGAACAAAAGACTTCTTCATACGTTCCCCTAGGATTTACTTTGAACTCGGATCACAGAATCTGACTGTGAC
>Ga0307515_10005603_pt1 | contig 25380 bp, 12 predicted proteins | sample 17_EM_MG_FD_194513 | JGI IMG/M metagenome (GOLD analysis project Ga0307515, IMG submission 194513) | Populus trichocarpa ectomycorrhiza microbial communities from riparian zone in the Pacific Northwest, United States - 17_EM | ecosystem: Host-associated > Plants > Roots > Unclassified | place... | reverse complement strand
TATTGCCTAAATTGTTTTTATTATTGTTAAAATTGTGTATTAATTGTTTTACTATATCTTATGATGGACTTTAGGAATGAATATAGTCCTTAACATATTCTAGATTGAATTATGCAATTGATTGTATCGAAAATGGATGTGATTATGGATGAAATATTACTCAGATTGTGTGCAGGTTGTGTTATGAATAACTTGGAATCTCCTGATATAGGGGAAACTCTGCCAAAATTTCGTTAAAAATTTCGGCGATATGAAAAAAAAATTCCCATACTTCATCTACTCTTTTTATAAGTGGAAACATTAAACAAATTAAACACCTAGGAGAAAAATATTTAGGGTTGTTACTGATAATGATTCATTTTCTGCTATTCATTGTTTTCATCTAAATGTTTATGTTACATCTACTTGAATTGTTTTATCATTCGTCCCATTCGCTTTCTCCAAGTACATATATGTATGTATGTTTTATCTATACATCCAAGTCTTCTCTTCCTTTTTTCTAATGTCTACAATGATTTTTACAGCATATGATATTAATTTTTAATTGTTTCTTTACTGATTTGCTGCATTTATTCTTCCATAATATTTGCTGAAATTTTTGAATGCATGACTTAATTTCTTCATCATTTCATTTATTACTTTGCGAATTTTAGTTTTTTCAGGAAGATTAGCAACAAAATGATATGTCTCATTTCGAAGGAGGGATTTCACTTCGTTCTGCACCTCAACATCCCTCTATTTTGCGCTGATGTACAAATTGTATAATTAGCACTCTTTTGTCATCTTTTGTGACACTATGTATATACCAAAAGATGTAACCTATGTTTACAAAACAAACTCTTTTATATTGTAGTTCTAAACTTTTATATTATAAGTTTATCGTTTTTAATGTAATTATATAATATTATATACGCAGCAATACCCGTGGCAACGCGCGGGCATATAACTAATATATATATACTGGTTGTCCATAGAAGGACTAATTCCTATTTTTTTTTTTAAGTATGAAATTTATTCTGGGATATTTTTAAATTCAAGAAATTATTTGTTGGGCAAAGCTAAGAAACCAAGACTTTCAAAGGTAATGATTTTACTTTAAAAAAATACGATTTTTTTTTCAAAAATACAAATGATGTGATAGTGGCTGACCTAGGCCTATATTGTGTTACAGCACCACATATATTTAGTTCTTAATCATGTACGGAAGCATCATCAATCCTGCACGAATCTATTCTTCTTTGCCCTTTAAAATCGAAAGTCCAAACTATTGTTTTTATATTTTAAAAATATTTTCTAAAAAATTAATTGTTTTAGTATTTTAAAATTATTTTAACATGCTATATTAAAAATAATTTTTTTTATTTTAAAAAAATATTAGTTTGATTTATTTTCATATAAAAAAAACTTTAAAAAACAATCTATATCATTCTCTCAAACACCCTCTAAACAAACATGCATGAAAATTAAAACACTTAGATTATATTTTGCATCATGGTAACAATAGTTTTTTAAAGTATTTTTTGTTTAAAAACATATTAATATAATATTTTTTATAAAAAAATTTATTTTTAACATCAACGTAACATATCAAAACACGATATAAAAATATTAAAAAACATATTAATAAAAATAAAAAAATTCAAGTTTTAATAAAAACATTTTCCAACCATAAAAAAAACAGTATAATGCACATGAAATTCTCTCAACTCAAGCACTAATAATAGGAGTAGCTAGTCGGCAGACCCCATGAGTTGAATCGGTAGATAGTAGGAATATACATTGCTACGAGAAGCCCCCTTTCATCATCTGGGTCATCGTGGAAGTTTAACATATTCAAGAAATTCATGTGTGTGTGTATATATATATATATATATATATATATATATATATATATATATATATATATAAGCATCGTGATCATGCAGGGTCTGCTAGTTCAAATAATTAAGGTAAACAAAATTTTTGTGCTTCTCTCCAATTGGTCTATGCCAATTGGTGTCTTAGTGATTAATATGATATTGTGGCTTATGAAAATAAAGAAAAAAAAAACTAGAGATAAAGAATTGTAATTGATAATTAATTATTTGAAAGATATATGGCTTTTCTAAAGTCCAACAATAATATTTAGATCTCATTTTGTAATTTTGAGTGTTAAAGCTGTATCTAGAAATTTATTAAACTTACTTTGAATGTATCATGTTGATGTGTTGGGTGTACTTTTACAATTATTCGAAAAATAAATAAATTTAATTGACGTTTTGGTTTGAGAATACCATTTACAATCAAATAAAAAAAAACTATGTTTCATCTTACAAATTATCATAAAAAAAAGGAATTCTAGTATAGAGATGCATGTAAGATAATAAGATATATTGATTGTGATTGTTTTTCACCAGGTTTTGTGTTTGCGGTGAAACAAACGCAATAAGGTGTTTGGTAACAAACCAAACTGTGTTTTATACTATGGAGCTCACTAAAAAATTGAGTTTGAAACGCAGTTTTTACATGTTTTTTTAGCTGAGTTTCGTAAAACCCTGTTTCTTTTTGCGTTTCAAAAGCGCTTTTGAAAAAAATTAAAAATTTTTAATTTTTTTCTTTGCTTCAAATTGATATTTTTTTTGTATTTTCAAATCATTTTTAATGCGCTGATATTAAAAATAATTTTTTAAAAATAAAAAAATATTATTTTGATATATTTTCAAATAAAAAACATTTTGAAAAACAACCGCAACTATACTTCCACTAAATATTTTATACATGTTTTTTGCTATACATAAACTTCAATTATAATTTTTACTAAACACGCATCTAAATCCAACTAATCACAGCTAACCACACTTTTTTTAAACTACAACTACAAAAGCTACCTCAAAAACAAACACACTATACACATGGTGAGATTGCGAATAACATTTCCGAGAGTTATTTTACCCATCATCATCTCAAGCATGATATCATTATTTTGTTTTTTGTTTTTTTTCTTTGCAAGTTACAAATTTCTTTATCAAGTCATATTCTATTTCCCGTTTTTGTTTTTTAGTTGAAAAACTATCTTAATGCTTGTAGTTGTCGCATCATAAGTTTGAGGGGGAGATGTTAAGAAATATAAAGTTATTTTTTTTTATTTATTAAGGGTATAATAATATTTTTATTTTCTTTTCAGTTTAATCTATATATAATCTCTTTGTATTTATATTAAATTTATTTTTTTAGATTATTACAATGACATCATGCAATATTAATAAAACTCTAATTTTTTCCTCTTTTTTTTTAATTTTTTTCTTTGAATTGTTTAACAAATTGGACAGTTTTACTGTCATCAAGTGGAAAAGTGATACATGAAGTGCTCGTCCAGTACCCAGTTTTCATGTATCTCACATGAATTACTTTAGAAAGTCAAGCACCAGTGATAGCCGGCAAAACGTTACTGGTTGGAGTAAGCAGTGGAATACATTATTTCTTGCAATTATTCAAGCCGCTACTTTTGTCGATCATAATATCTTTCCCCTTCTTTAGGCTCCCCAGCAAGACTTTACATCATCTTAACATCTTGATATCCATAATTCCTTGTTTCTCAACATGGGATTACTTAATGCCAGCTTTTTTTATTTTACAGGAAAGATTCATAAGTTGCTTGCAGGCTTCTTCTGTAACCTATTCCACAATATGTCAGGCACTAGCGATCCTACTTGCTGGATTAGAGCTTAATTTCCCTTGAAAGTTCAAGATCATAGCTGTTTTTGTATTTAGTAAAGAATGCTGCCAGCCACATCCAAAGTCCTCTAACCATTAGCACTGACTGAATGGAAGTCATCCCCTCCAACGCCTTCTCAGTAGACGAAAACCTGCAACAAACAATGCAATGGTAGAAGTTCCAAATGTAATTTATGAACAAATTTGAGAAGGGCCCTGGCCCTATACTTTGGATTCCAGTGGCATCATATGTTGAGGTTGAACATTTTGGAAATGATAACATTTGTTCCTCTAATTTTTGCAGTTCTCCACTTTGTTCCAAGTATATGATTGCCTCTGAAATGTTCAGCGCCAAAGGGGAACTTCTCGATCGGAAACACCTGAAAGATACAGGAAAAAAAACAACCGAGGATGGAAACGGAAATAGTTCTGTTGAACATACCAATAAAGAAAAGAAAAGATGATAGATAATTACAAAGCCAAAACCACCAAGGTTCTGCTGTTTGTTGGCCCTGTCATGGTGAAGCCTTTGCAATACTTTCCCTGGAAAAGTTTTGCATGAGGGATAAGCAACAAAGCTGCTCTGATGCGTCCCTCTTGATGAAGATTTTACGAAGTCATCAATTGAAGCAATGGTTTTGATGTTCTCTGCCTTGAAACTCAGAGACTTTTTCTAAATACCGGCGAGAGAAGGAATTTCCTGACGCAACCTCCAGCTAAAGAAGGAATAGATGAAGCAAAGATTTCGATGTTCTCTGGAATCACCTGAATATTCTAGTTACTCAAGAGAAGCACCCAACTTGAATATTCTAGTTCCAATCTAGCCTAACAACAAGCATAGAGATCAATCAAGAAAGAGTCTGGAATCTCTTGAAGTTTCAATGACTTCTTTATTGGTGTTGTATGTGGGAATTTCAATAAAATATTATTAATTTCATATTCAATTTATTCCGTTCTCCTGTTTTTTAGTTGAAGATTAAATTGTTAAATAGTAAAATTAAAAAAAACACACACAAAATATTATTTCAATAAAAAAACATGAAAAATGTTTCTGTGTAGGTTAGAGAATAAAATAAAATAAAAAATTAAATTATTGAAAGGTTAAGTTTTTTAAAAAATATTAAATGAATAAAAAAACATAAAATATTATTTTTATGAATGGTGTTTTTGTGAGTGATGTTAATTTCAACCGGGCTTATAATTAACTCTTCAAATTATCCCCTGCGGATTCATTTCATGAGACCTTTCATTAACATCCCAAAAACCCAACCAACGGTCCAGATCTAATATAAACCCAAGCCAAGCATTACAACAAACATCACAGTGAAAACGAAAAAAAAAAAAAATACACGATAACATCGAATTCCTCCTCACCTGTACAACCTCTGAAGCTCTAAAATCAGTGAAATTAGGGTTAGGGTTCGTTTTGGAGTTAAGATTAAGGGATATCCAGCTCTTTCAATCTCTGAAAGATGTGGCACGAAGCGAGAAGATCAGAGAGGAAAGTACACGACTTGATGGACGCCGCTCGAAAGAGAGCGCAACGACGAGCCGTTTATTTGGCGAAGAGAAGAGGCGATCCAATGCAATCTATTCAAGTTATCGGCAATCGATCTCGCATGTATCGTGACGATGGTCTCTATCAGGCCACACAAGACCAGCAAGGCCTGTATGTTGTTGTTGTTATTATTATGCTATTATTTATTATTTTTGTTAAATATGTAGTCGTGGTTGTGCGATTGATATAATTTTTATTTGTTAGTAAGTTTGAATTCAATGGTAGCAATAATGAATTGTGTTGTCTATTCATAATATCTGTGTAAATTGTTTTTGCATTATGTTGTGTTTGAATGATTAAAAATTGAGCTTGATGGAATGCTTCTAAATAGGTGAGATTTCAATAGTAGGATAGTTGCGTATCTCGGTTAAAGCCTTAGTTTGACTTTGGGCATGGAAAGTCATCCTAATTTACTGAAAAAGCAACTTCGACTACCGCATTTCAGTGATGGGTTGCTACTTAAATGCTCTTCATAACAATGGTTGCTTGAACTTTAATCTGTAAACTAGCATTTCTTACTTAGTTGTTGCTGTTTCTATCTCATTCTTGCATTCAGTGACATTGTTTGTTTTGGACTAATCTTTTAAATTCTCAGGATACCTTGGAATGGCAAACAGGATGTTCTAATTGACAGGTGAACCATCTATCTGTTTTTAGGTCTTACATGTTTTTTTGTTATCTGTCTTTAGATTCATAGTCTGTCGTCACATTTGTGATTGAGGAATCTATGGCTTTTCATTATTGGACAGATTTGATGGTCGTGCGTTACTTGATTTTATTCGGGAGTTTGGGACCCGACGGTCCCCACAGAAATCGGAAGAAGAAGAAGAACTAGAAGAGTTTGTTAATTTTCAGCGTTATCGGGATTTAATTAAACATCGACGTAGAGGATGTCGGTACTTTTTTTGTTTTTTTTTTAATGATTACATGTTCAATTATTGTTTCTCACTTTTTTCATTTGTTGCCACTTATGGAAACACAATAAAAGAATAAGGTTATCCACCTTTATGCTGTTGATTAGAGAGCTAGGTCCATGTTTCAATATCAGTTTTACTACCTTAGATTTGCATACTGACAATTACTAATGGAGAGAGTTTGCAATTGCGTGTTAACAGTTACTGATGAAGAGGGTTTGCAACATGTACATCAAGAGCTTGAGGCAAAGCTTACTGCCTCATTTGCTTCAAACAGGTTCAACTTCTTCCTCTCCATCAGTTAGTACACTAACTGTTGCAGGTTTTTTGGTGAATTAAGTTCTCTTTCCCATCTCTTCAGGCTATAAGGCTATAACTGAAAAATAATCTTAACAAACATGCTTGGCATATCTTGTTTAAACAAATGCTCATGAGAGCAAGCTTTAATCCCTGCATTGTTTTGATGTATTGGACAGACTTCTTTTTCATGTGATTAATTTCAAATGAATGTGTATATTGACAATAGGACCTTCATTTCATGTGCATGTCCATTGAATCTTTTGGAAGCTAATTTCCTATAATGGCAAACTTTCATTTTTTTCATCAACCATTTTTATCCCCTTCTTTGAAAGCACTAAGTAGCATTTTTCTTTTGCAAAACTGGTGAAATTACTATTTTTTCATAACTGGGGCCCTATGGGCCAAGGAAACAAAAGTTGGTTTTGATTTGTCAGTGATATACTGAGCATGTTAAGACCTCTTAGTTTTCTTTATACACACACACACACACACACACACACACATATTTGAAATTACTAAATTTTTGAGAAATATGTTTTTATTTCAATGGAGGCCATGAGCAGCTACCAAAATGGTTTCGTTGATCAGATTTCAGAGGTGGCTCTCATCATTTTTATTTGTCAGGGTATATGTTATGAAAAACTCAAGTTGATATCATTTTCTACAAGAAATGTGAGTTTCTTTGTTAGCCCAGAAATTTTGTATCTTTACTATTATGCCTCATTTGTTTTGCTTTGATATGTGGGTTGGATCTGATCTATTTACTTTGTTCCACCCTGAGGCAATTTGTTACCATTTTATGTTAGTGATGATGTGGCTCTGTCCAACTTCTTTTTGTGTCTTTAATGCATAGCTTTGCCGTTTGTGTTCTTCTCTAGTTAAATGTCTCTGATACATAAATGCAGTAATTCTCAGCCACAACAACCTCCTGCTAGCAAAGGTCCTTATTCACAAGTTGGCTTTTCTTATGATGGGGATGGAAAAGAGGAATTCCATTTTTCAGATGGTGATCACAGTGAAAGTGAAGATGACGATGATGATGATGAGGATTTTAATAGCGATGACAGCAATGATGAAGGAATGGAGAGAATAGCAAAAGAATTTGGAGTGAAAAGGTATGGCTGGCTTGTTTACATGGATAAAAAAACAAAAGAAGAAGAGAAAAGACAGAAGGAAGTGATCAAAGGTGATCCTGCAATTGTAAGTTGGGTTAGACTGTCATTTGGGATTTCCTCTTGTTTCCTTGTATCAAATAATTCAATTACTACATGTTCCTTTGCTTAAACTATTAATTTCAGAGGAAATTGAGTCGCAAGGAAAGAAGGAAAGCTTCTCAGATAGAAAGGGAAAGAGAGAGAGAAGCTGCTAGGATAACAGGAACAGGAGTGCTCCATCATGATCCCTACCGGTAGAAAACACAATTTTTTCTTTCTCAAAATTCTAAGAGATCATTCTATCTGAGAACAATACAGCACACTTGCTATTATGTTATGATACTGATGCTTTATTTTTCTGTACAGTGAACCTAGACGAAGTCCAACTTATGAAGCTTATTCTCGCTCCAGAAAGTATGTCTGGTCTTTCAGAGTCTTTTGTTTTTATGTTTTCCATAGATCTGGGATAGATTCTTCTCATTGCTGTTATGTATTTACAGAGTGAGATCAAGATCACGCTCATTTTCACCATCACACTCAAGGCGTTATACTCGTGGAGGGCATCCTGATGAAGTTCACCGTAGTAAACCAAGGACTCCTAAGATAGAATACATCACAGAATTTGGGGCCCCTGGTGACAGGGATGAGCCAAAGCGTGAAGGATATTCTCCACCACCATCTCCTCCATCACAGGCTGATTTGTTAAACCGGTCGGAGCACTCGACCTTTAATTCTTGCAAAGATAGATTGGACAGTCTTTACTGTGCTGCAGCTTACCCATTTTGTTACCTGAAGCAAACATTTGTGGTTTAAAATAGATCACAATAGGGTTACCTTCTTAACTGACAAGATGGAGAGGAAAGGAGGCTTCCTTTCCGAAGCTCAAATTTTTGCTGGAACGGACATAATCTAATTGCTTCTAAGTTGCACCCAACTATTGGAATGGCATGTCTAATGCTTGTGATTTTCTGCAGGCCATCATCCTTTCACATACTTGAAGCACTGCATATTGATCCTGCATCTGGTGTGTCCCTTGATAATGATAAGAGCACAAAAGCATCAAAATCAGCAGTAAGGTAGTGTGTGTGAACTGATATTCATGATGCTTGCAAATTTAGTTATATGGAACTTAATGGACATAATGTCTAGGAGGTCTTTGACTTTAAGTTCCTGTTTCCTTTCCTTTTACTTTGTTACGTGAATTTTGTAACTTTGTTCTGTTATTTCCACTTATTTCTGATTCAATTATCATATGTTCTCTTTTGAACAGCACACCATCAGGATTAGCAAAATTAACCAAGGCAAGTACTTCTGGGGGACCTTTGAAGCAGCAACAAGGAGAGAAAAAAGAAACTCCTCAGGAGAGACTCAAAAGGATCATGAGCAAACAGCTAAACAAACAAAGTATGACCTAAATTATATGTATCTACAGTTATGTCGTTCAACAATTAACTAATATTCATCAGTGGTTTTGACAATGAAGGGCTTGTGTTTATGAAACTTTAAATTTTTATTATCCACTTTGTTTCACTTAGCCTGGGGTTTTTTATTTTAGGAAGGGGAAGGGGGTTCTTTGCACTTTCTGCATCTGGTTATGGGTCCATCTTTTGTCTTTGCTCTTCTGCAGTTAAAAAAGATACCGCTGCTGAAACGGCCAAGAAACGAGAACAGGAGCGCCAGAGGCAGGCGAAACTTGCAGAAACAAATCAACTGAGTCGATATAGACGTCGCAGCCGTAGCCGGAGCTACAGCAATTCTCCACCAAGGTATTTACCATACTCTATTGCTAGGAATGACATGCTGAGTAGCATCTTAGAACTCGGGCCTCCAATTCTTGTGTCAAGTATTCCAATTCATCCGTTGTTTGCAACATTCTTACCTCATTTTTTGACATGTATATTTGTGTTCTCTTCTTCAAGGCTAATCATATGAGTTTAATGCTCGTTATTGTGACAGCCTATGTAAATGTCTGTCATAGAAGATGTTTTTAGACTCCAAAATTGATGTTTGTGAGAAGTGATGAAGATAGTTTTGTGTCAATTTATGACAAGATGAAATCAGCCACATTAAAATATGATTAAATGTTTTCCCTTTTAATGTTTTGCTCTGGATCAGAATATTGTTTTTAAGTGAACTTCTATTTTTCTCTCTAGCCAACAATATGCATTTCTGTAGAAGATACAGGTCCAGTAGAAGTCGAAGTCGAAGTAGGAGTTCTCGAAGATATCATTCCCGCTCCCGCTCCCGATCCCGATCCCGATCCCACTCCCGAACACACACCCAGTCCCGCTCTCCTTGTTCCCGCTCACCAAGGTAATAATAATATCAAGTGTCTCATTCTTTTGTTTGATGTAAATCATCCAGAGACTAATTGGAGGTGTAACATCACAAGGGTAAGAAGCCGATGAGATACTGATACATATTCTGCAAAGCTGGCCACTGGCATCAAGATTATGTATGTCTATGTTTTTGGTGCCATGTTCTCTTATGAAGTCCCAGCTTCACTCCAGTTTTGTAATCTGCGGGTGATGTTTAAGGCAAAGATGAGTATGAGCCTTTTTTTGTAATCAGTTGCGTTTACCATTTTCTTTTCCTTGATTGCAATATGATAATGTAAGTGGCTGTTGGCATGTGTGTAATCTTTTCATGATAGTATGTGATGGTCTTTTGTGCAAAAGCGGATCAAGCCTCACGAGCTTTGGTGTTGATTCAAGGCTACTAAAAGCTGAAAACTTCTAACCCATTTGTAGTTGAATCTTAGCCGGATGGAATTCTATAAATTGTACTTAAACGAGGGTAGGCTGACTTCTCCTAGACAGAAGAAGTTGTTATTCTTGGCTTTCGAAGCTGCTAAGTATCTTGCTTGGGATTTTGAGTCAATAGAAGTATAATTGAACAGGTTTCGAAGCTATTTCATTTATGTTATCTATGTGGTCAAGTTGAGCTTAACCTCGAAATGTGTTCCTGTTGGCTCGGCTCGAGCATGTTGGAAGTAATAATGGACAACTACATTTATTTGATGTTTTTATGGGAATGCGTTGAAGTGGGCCAATGGAAGAGTCGTTGTAAATACTCTTTCGTCGGAGTTGGGTTGTGTATCAACTTGATTGTAGGTAGGTTTTCCAGTAGTGAGTGAGTGGTGGCGGCGGCGTTGGCGGTAGATGGCTTCAAATATAATACCATAAGAGGGCGGAGCGTCCTGGATTAGACGTGCTAAAATCAGGTTTAAATCAAGTTTGCTTGAAGTCGGTGGAAACTTCAAGTCAATCTTAATGATATGCTTTCTCTCATGTCTTTTTACTAAAGTACATTATAATAATTGCAAAATATTTAAAAACTAATTTAATATTTTTCGCAACAAAAAGGTTTGGATACTTTATCTCAGCAAAGCAGGATGGACTCATTTTTCATCATAAGATATCTGGAAGGTGTTTTTGTGGCCTTGATATTTTTCGATTGCGGGTGAGGTGACAATTCTATCAACGAAGTTTCTCTTCAAGTGCCATTTGTAGGATTGCAGTTCAAGCACGCATAGTTTCTGTTTATGCCTGGTGTATTAATTCAAGAAATAAAAAATGTTTTCATATACTCTGCGGGGAAAAAGGTTGTGATTGTTGGCTGTATAGCTAGTTCAACTAGTTTTTAGAAATCCTTTTTTTTTTTTTTTTTTGCTTTTGATTTATTAATGTAAGAATTTTAATGTTGCATTGCATATTTTTTTGTAATGCAAGATGATTCTATTTGAAGGCACATGGGTTTCACTTCACAAAGTATGGAATGTGATGATTTTGAGAAAAAAAGCCACTTATTTCATTTAAAAAGTAAAAATAATGGAAGAAAATCTTAATAATCAAAATCAATAGTACCTATATAAATCTGAATTAAATTATGCAATATTTCTAAAGAAAATCATGTGAAGTATTAAATTTCCTTCATTTTTTTTCCTACCCGTGATGTTTAAGAAATTTCATGAAAAAATCTATTAGATAGTTTTGATTATACAATATTTCTATGAGATGTTTTACTTCTTATTTCTTTATTCTATTACAATAAATAGCATTCTATTGTATGTCTAGGTGCACCATAATTTTACTAGGAGATTTAGTTTTTCTTTCCCCCCTGTTAATGTTTAATTTTTACATAGCAGTAAACGCAATAATCACACCAAGGTGCAGTAGTCACAGTATGGGGCTGGCTTGGCTATGAGGTCGAGTCACAACTTGATTAAAAGCATAAAAAAGATCTACAGGTTGCTCTCCAAAAACAAAGCGCACTTAACCAGACAAACATATGAGCAATATTTGAATGTTTCGCTAGAATCATGTGGTTGGACGAGCAATTACATGACTGGATATTTTAAATTTGAGGTAGCAGCACAGCCAGTTAAACCGAACAGTTCCAGTTCTAGCGAAAAGCAAACACGAAACACGACTACTCCAGTTCCAGGTTCGCAACTTTGCCTTTAATTTGTCAGTGGAGCTCTCTTCAACTTTCCACTTTTTTTTTTTTTTTATTGGTTCTTCCGTGGACAACAAGGGACATGTTCTATCTGCAGCTGGTATGAGTGTCTTCCAAAAAGCAAGTAAAAGGCCATAAAACAAAACTTCTAAAACCTCACTTTATTCCTTCCTCATCACACGCATGCTTTCTCATGAAACTGATCATGAAAGAGATGCCTTATTGCCTAGCTAATAGCTCTCTCTCATGTATCCTTAGCCACAACTTTACCTGTCTATATCCATCCATTTATAACTCATAGCTAGAATCATCATCTCAGAATACAAAATCTGACCACCACACGAGGGGACACACACGCACATATATACTCATATATACCAGCTTTCTACTCCACTTTTAATCCTTCAAGGAATCATACAATCACAATTCACGTTCATGACATACAACATCAAGGATCTGGGCAGTGGCCACTTGGGCTCCACAGTCATGGTTTTGATGGTGACCATACATGTCAAAGGAGACCTCTCTTAACATGAGCATTTCTCCAACCGAAAGTGCTCCTCACTTTTTTGGGTGTGTACTTGCAAAGAATCACCATCTAATATTGCTCTATTCTCATTAGCTACTGATCATCATGGGACAGAAATAATATTCTCTAATCTAACCTTTGTACAAAGAACCCCATCAATAACTCTCTCTGATCTTCATCAATCCCTTTTAAATACTTCAAAAGTTAATTATTAGGCTTTATGGGTATCAATTAAGGTAGGCAATGAAGCAAAGAACCTAATTCATGATCACTTTATAAACCAGGCCGCTTGAAGTAGGCTTTTACCGACTCGTGAATCCTAGGAAAACTAGCTAAACACTCTTCTTTTATTATCAGTCACTCAAAAAACAATATACAATAAGATTGATGGAGCACAAGTGATGGTGTATCTCGCTTTGATTTATTAAGGGTGCTATATCTAGATTCAATCTATAATCCAAGCGTGTATATAAAAAAGAAAGAAAGAGGAAGTAAGCTAGATCGTTGCCCTACAAAAATGATTTTATTCTTCTAGCTAGCTAGCATGCATTCACATTTTACAATTATAAAATCAATATTTTATTAATAATCACTCTTAACATTGCAAATCCCCGTTCCTCCCTTTTGTCCCTATCAAGATTGGAGGCTAGATCTTCATTTAAAACTAATAGGAAATCATAGCTGGATATATTCCTCCATCTCTCAAACATCACCATGACGTTTCTATTCAATTAAGTAGTATATATTGTGCATGCATGGGCTTGTTATTTCATATATAGGGGGGATGAAGGCAGCGAGAGCAGTACAAAAGCTATGTATAAGAAATGAAATCTCCTGCTTAAGAAATTGTGTTTTGTAAATATTATTATTAGTATCCTAATATACAAGGGGTCGTTTGACAAACATATTTTTAGGTATATTTTAATAGTTTTGTGTTGAATAAAAATGATTTTTTACCAAATTAACATGCTTCAAATAAATTCCTAAAAATTCTAAAAAAAATAAAATTCTAGGATCAATTTAAAATTATTTGAGGGTCCCTCACACTTTTTTCTAGCAATTCTATTTAATATCAGACCTATAGACTTATATTGTAAGATGTTAACCTGATATTAAAATACCCGTTTTTTCATCAAAATCTCAAAACTTTCCACAATTTCTGAAAATAATTTTCATTTTAAAAATACAAAAATATGTTTTATTTGATGTGCATTCGGCCAAGTCTCTCAAAAGATAAAAATCATATTTTGCTTAATACACACATGTGGTATAATTTAGCATTTTTTATAAATACACAAAAATTCAAAAAAATATCATTGTATGTATTTTTGGAATTAATAATCAGTTTATTGAATTCATGAGAACTTGACCAATATTTCAATAAACTCTAAAAAGTTTGGACCTACAAGTAAGCCGATATTTATTTAAAACACATCTCTTCCATGTTAAAAATTAATTTAAAACCCTACCAGCAAAGTTCTTTACTGGAACAATTTCCTACCCGAAAGCTTTCTCCACCATTTGTGTACGTGCAAAGTGGCCTTGTGCTCTACTTTGCAAAGTAAAATTCTCCATTATGAACCTAATTTGTAGCAAGAAACCCCACCATTCATTTTCCTTTTTCTAATATGAATAAATTAACAAATTAGGAGGCAATGGATCCCATTTTCATTCCTTAATTGCGAACATTAATTAAACTAATAATTGATTTAGGCTTTACTGACATGATTAATTCCTATAAAGCCTAGCCGCACTGGTAATTTAATTAGTAAGCGGTTGATGAAGCACATTGGGAGTTGGATCTCTCTTAGATAAATTAGTAGATATTCTATATATTAGCTTTAATTGTAGGGTTGTTCGTTACCCAACAAATAGATTTTCATACAAAGTTGGGAGCAGATTCAAATTTTAGTTGTAAGAATTCAAGAAATGACAAGTTAATATTGTTACTATAATATTTTAATTTTAGGAGATGCATGAGAATATAATAATTATTGTTTTTTTAAAGTATTTTTCGTTTATAAATATATCAAAATAATATAAAATAATTTTAAACAAAAAATTAAAAATTAAATCTTTATAAAACACTGTTTTGAATACAATTTTATATAACAGTGCATGTGCCAATAGAGTTTTGTTTTTCTTGCAATTTATTTTACCAAATTAACTCTCCTAGCATCGATATGGCTACGAGTTTTTTCCACTATTAGCTAGATTTCCTTGGCATAAATCGACCATTCTTTTCCTTTGTCTTTTCAAAATCTAAAATATTATAGATTTGAATATGACGTGTGAGTAAACTGAATGGAGCATTTGTGAATATGTTTAAGAATCCTTTTTTTTTTTTTTTTTTTAATTGTGATTCAAAAGTTCCTCCACCAATCCAAATCAGATCACACGTGTGCTTGTGCTTTATTCAACTTGAAAAGCTATATATTAATGGCGAAAACTTGCATATCTCAACCTACTCGCATCTGTCATGTCTAAAACTATGAATTGCTAAGACTATTCAGTTCTTGGAGGAGCATGATTTTGTAGGATGGAGGAAGACAAGTGAGCGGTGTTGCCCACTTTGTCGACGAGGAACATATCAATTAGTCGATTCCCTAGGTCCACCATGGATTCCCATCTTGCCTGCTAGTTTCTCATACGAGACAAGGCCATATAATAATATCCTATGCTCCATTAAACTTCCATGGAACAATGCCCAGTTGGTTCCATTTATATAGTGTTTGAAATACAGTAAACCTGACTTCTATTAGATTCATCAGAAGATCCAACTTTCAACAATATATCTGGATCGAGTTGTGAATGGGTCGAAGGATCATCCCCGTATATCTCCTATAACCGGTGTTATATGTTTTCTAAAAAAAACAATAAAAAAAAAAACAAGTGAGCACATGTAAGAAAATAATAACTTAAGAAAAAAATTGTTGAAATCTAACTTACCATGAACTTTTGAGCTTGGCTATCCACGAGTTGTTGCACCCCTTTTCGATGGTCGTCATTTCGCATGTGAGTTTTTACAAAAAGCTCTATTTTCATGGGAGACCTGCACCTTCAAAAACTGGTCTATTTTCATGGGCGACCTGCCCCTTTAAAAACTAGTCTATATTCATAAGTGACCTGCCCTTTCAATCTTGCATTGCGTCCAAAAGCCATAGTTTGCGAAAGGAAACTATTGTTAGGTAAATATTTTCATATAAAACAATATTTTTTTAATAAAAAATGGATGTAATAAAAAAGAATTTGATCATCTGCTTCGCATGCGAAATGAATGGAATAGATCCACCAGTGTGCGTGGTAATTGAATCATGAATCTCCTTGTTTTGGCTCTCCACACCGGACTACGACTACCGTACAAAATGCTCGGACATCACGTGTTGAATATAATCTATCTATATAGCCTCTAAGACATACGGTGGTCTGAATCTCTTCAAACCACCACATCTCCCTAGCCTAGAATACCTCTTTCTTTAACATATTTTTTTTCTTTTTGTTGCCTCTCATATAAAAAATTATGCAACCTATATAGTAGAAATGAATTAACGGTTAGGATAATAAAAAATAAAACTTTAACATTTAGATAAAAAAAAATTAATATTTTGAATTCAATCTTATCTAGTTACGCTGTGATTCCCCCAAACTCTACTGGCAACAACATTGTTAGCCCTATACTAGTAAAAATTATCCTTGCATGTAAAATTTGTAAAAGAATTAGTTCAAGAAAATTAAAAAACTATACGAATTAACATAATAAAATTTTGTTTTGTAAAGAATTAGTTCATGAAAAATTATACTAACTTTGAACTTTCCGAACCATGCATCAATCATAGGTTTCCTTTCAAGATTTTTGAAAACCTAACTCCACTGAAACAATGACATTTCCACCGATGATTTTGTCTCTAATGTAATCGTACGAGCAGCCTCCATATTTCTAAACCTGAAATTCCATTCGTTAATTGAAATTATTTTTTAAAAAATTATTAACTCCTATTTAAAATGAACCCCCCACTACGAGACGACATCACACTCGACGAGCCTATGTTGAGAGAGGGTGTCTATGTCTCAGGTGTCTATTCATGGTCGGCACCTAGCGACTCATGATCATCAAAAGAGCTGCTAGAAGAACTAGCAACAATCATGTCTATATAACGCACTACTGACCTTCCCATTGGCATCTACATAAATGAAAGGATTAAAAAAAATATAATAAGACCTTTTATTTAAGAAAAAAAATGGCAACAACTCACCTATACGAGAGACTACCCTAAATTTTATTATTTGCAAATATGCATCAATAATATGCAACCACAAACGAATTGATTTTATTTACTACAAGTCCTTGTTCCTACCAGTTTCCAAATAAATAAATAAATAAATAAAAGAACCCAAAAAAATGTGAGGAATCAACTAAGGTATTATTGTTGCTAAAAAATTGGTTAATTTCTCAAATTAAATAGTAAAAGTTTCTTGTTTTTTGTTTTCTCTAAATCTATCCCATTTAATTCACTATTTCCAACACCTTTAGTCTAAAATTCTCATTGGTTCTATTCCTTCTTTACACACCCAAATCCATAACATTTACATATACTCAATATAAACTAAAAAAAAAAATATCGCAACTTTTCATAATTCCACATTTCAACATATAACATTATTGACTAACTTTTCATAATTCCACATTTCAACATTCATACACAAATCGTACATTTCAAAACACTATTGAAAACATCAAAATCAACCTAATTTGGCATATAAATCAAAATTTTCATAAGCACAAACTCTTAAGTTATTGGTAACATGTAATTGTGCATTATTGTCTAAGGCGAAGCTAGCTTTGAGTTTTGCGACCCGTGACCCATCATAAATCAAATTTATATTTTTATGGTGACAAAACAAAAGTATATCCATTCTAGCCTTAATGTTGTCCTTTGTTTTCCCTTTCACGTCCATCATCGTATTAAAAATATTTTCAAATATGTTCTTTTCTATATGTATGAAATAAAGATAAGGGCAGAGGAGTCAATAAATAAGCTACTAAAAAATACTTTGTTATACTCAATTGTAGGTCACACCAAAACCAGAAAACTTCTGCTTACCGAATTGAAAACCAAACACAATGTCATTGTACTGCGATACCACGTCATACAGTTCTTCACCCAACAATACCGGCAGTATAACATCCCTTTCGACTCTACCAACAAAAAAAATAATTTTTATTCTTTTTGTACTTGTTATTGATTGGTAAGAACCACAAGTGGCAATAAAAAAAAAATGCTTTACCAGTATTTGTTAAGGTGAAGGCCTTGTTATTTTCCATACAATATGGACATGCTAATTTTCCATGCATGCTCTAACTAGAAACCATCCCACATGCAAAAAAATAATTTATAGTCCACATCAAAGCTGTCTTCATCTGAAAATTTTGTTTCCTTAAGGCATCATAAATCAAAGTCTCAGATGACCACAACTACCTCAACCCATCAATCAACAATCAAAGAGAAACATCAATATTTCTACACAGACTATTAGGACCAAGTATAATTATAGATAAAAGCATGAACTTTAGCCTCATACACATCCTCGATGACAAGTTGTAAACCGTGAGTATCACTGGCTAATAAAAATAAAGAGTAGCAAATTACTAGAATGGATTGAATCTGTTTGTACATAACCCAAGATGTATGTTATATGATTCCATTGATAAATGAGGATGCACCATATTAAAATGTTTCCATGCCTAGCCATTGGAAGGGTACACTATGACTTCATCCATAACATCATATGAATGATGTCATATCATGTGTTCAACAATCTTTGGAGATATGAATAACCTTTGTAATCTATAAGTGATTTGGAAGTATCAAAGTTTTTTATATGTGACAAGAGTCCTTCCCCTGCCAGTTCTGGGTTTATACCGAGCATTCCCATAGGTTATGCATTCAGTCAAATCTGCATTAGAAGTAGCACAACATGCAAAAGTTTGAAAACAAGACCATTTTTTAATATCCTAGTCCAAGGAGTTTCATTATGGATTAGCAGCATAAAAGTTCTCTTTCAGCCTATTCCCTTATGATAAAATGCTTCTCGCTCATTCGACGATTATATTGTAACTAATTTCACTTAGCCCATGATCTGACCTGATGGTGAACACATGTGCAACGACCGATAATTTATTGTGATTTGTGCACCCATCCCATAATGATTCATTGGATTCTTTCAAAAGATCAAAAAAATTAGGCGCGTCTGTATTTATTTCTTCATCTACAATTGAGCATTCATTTGCATAACCCTCATTCATTCTCATCGCATCTATAACCATACTCCTATAAGGATTATTATTATCATCTACAACCCCATGCACGTTACTAGAACTAAAGGTTGATCCAATCATCCTTTCTATCATGGTCTCGTAAGTAACATATGGTTCTCCGTGTGCAAACCAATACAAGTATTTCTCCATGAACCCTTTTTATAGAAGATATATTATAACAACATCTATATCAAGAAAATTTTTATTTTTACACCTCTTATATAGACATCTAATATCGTCTCTACTAATAATTCTCGAATTAGATAATGTGTAATTAATAAAACTCTCAACCCCATTACAATAATCCATCTTGCGCAACCCTTCGGGTGAAACTAGATTCATCTAAGAATGATCATCCGTTACTTATATCAAACCTATATGGAATATTGATGTCAACAAGTATTAATTAATTATATGAACTAAATAAACTAGCTAACATTAGTTTAACTCAAACTTATTCAATCTATTTTAATATTACCCTTAAATCATTATTAATTTTCTACAAAAATTTAAATTCCTCCACATTTACTGAAAATTTTAATTTAACAATAAAATTGACAAAATATGAAACATAACAATTAAATAAGTCATTATTTATTTCATTACAAAACATCCAAATCACAAAATCAAAATCCATTTCATCAAATTACAAACAAATATAATTTTTTAAAATCTTAAACAAACCCTAACATGTACAAATCATACATTCATAAATCAAATTTTCATGGGAAAAATTTATAAAACAAGTAAACACACAAACAAACTACATATGCTACATCAAAATGCCAAACAAATTAACATTTTAAAATGAGTTAAAACAAAAAAAATGGACAGTTTTGCTTACTTGATGTGGGGAATCCTAAAAAAAACTGAATCAGAATAGGGATGCTGACAAACTGAATGTTGGGGTGGCCAGATTTATGGTGATGAGAGTTTGATTTGTGATAAAATGAAGGGTTGCTATTATTTGCAGAGAAGAATAAGAAGAAGAAGAAATGAAGGAGGGGAGAGGAGGTCGCTTGTCAGGTCATAACTTTAATCTTACATACATATTTACCGATGACTATTAGCAACAGATTTATTTCATTGGTAATATCATCTGTAAAATGACACGCCACTTTTTCTTTGTTTTTTTTTTTTCATTCATTCTTTTCCTACTGTAATTCCCTCAATATACACCGATGAACAATTTCCTTCGGTATATATCGAGAGACATAACGAGAGCATATACCGTCACCACAATATACTGAAAAAATTGTTTTTGTCGGTATTTTTTGTTTGTGTTTGTTAATTTTCTAGTAACGAGTGTTATTTAGAAATCAATTAACAAAATTCAGATTTATATGTGTGCTTAATTAATTTATGCATGCCAACATTAACACCAGTTACTGGCATCAAAATAACGACACTACAACCATGTCGATTGAAGTGACTCTCTAAGAATCACTCGCTAGGAAAAATGATGAACTGATTGAATGAATAGTTTTTTCTTTTTGTTATCGCTTGTGACATTAGTAGAATTTGTTTGTAGGAATGTGCCTCTAGTAATATTCAAACAAGAAAAATAATTTAGGTAATAAATAAATTTTGTTAATTACTTTTGATCTCGGACAACATTGATTAAAACTAAAAAAAAAAAAAAAGCTAACAGGTTTAGGTAACGCAACTTAGTTTTATACTTTGAGGACTTAATTGAAAATTACACTATAATTGGGGGACCTTCTTCAATATTGGGTTAATGTCACTTTGACAATCTTCTCCTTTGACCCATGTTCTGTATACTGTGTTGTGTTATCTTGTGAGATTAAACATATCAAACTAACTATTGTGTTTTACTATGAAATTAAACACATCAAACTATTTAATAAAATTATTTATATTAAAATTACCATTAAAGATATAACTTAACTTAAAAAATTTCTTTAAGAAATTAAACAATTTTTTAAGAAACTAAATGGATTACTTAAGAAATGAATTCTTTCTTTAAAAAACATACAAATATCATAAATAAATAAGTAAAAAACAATAATTAAACATTAAATAGTTTTTTTTAGTAAATAGAATTACTTAATAATTTAGTTTAATCCATACAAATTAATTAGAGTTATATAATATACTTCAAATAATTTAGGTTAGTTAATTTTAAAATATTTAAGGTTATTAAATATGTAGTTAAATGTTAGTTAATTGTTTTATATAAAATAAAAATGACTTGAAGTTAATTAGTTTTAAAATATTTAAGTTTATTTTATTTTTTAAAATAAAATAACCGGTTCTTCATCTTAAAAAAAATTATTTTTCATATTTCTTGAAGTAGAACTTGATATATTTTTAAATTATTTTTATAAAAATCATCTTTTATTTTTTAAAATTAAATAACTAATTTTTAAAATCATAATCAAACACCTTCTTTTTTTTTTTTTTACTTTAGAATAAAGTAGTGAAAGATGAAATGGGATCTCAACCAACTGATAACTATTGTTTCTGATTTTTTTTTTAAAATTCACACAGAAATTTAAAAGTTTTGGCAGAATAATATCATTTTAAAAAGATTTAACAATATAACTAGCTTTCACATTGTCACACTTCAAAAATACAACATTTACTAAATGTTGCTACTCTCACGCATGACAAGATCATTGTCGCACTTCAAAAGAGCGACATTTAAACATGTCGCGCTTCAGAATCGCTATAACTTATCATGACGCGCTTCAGAAGTGCGACATATCATGAAATTTAAATGTCTTTCTGAATCAATTAAATTGGAGTTGCGATTCAAAACATTAATATTTAATTAAATATCACAGTTATAAATATGTTATTCACTTAAATATCATTTAAAAGTGTGCTATATCATTAATTCACACTTTTGAATTTGTATGCTAATTTTCCAAAGTACTTTTGTTTGTCTCTCCTAACATTTTTTTTATAGGAAGAATACTAATATCATTGAAGTATCTACAATCTCTTAGACTCTACCTCTAGTTCTATCTACCTAGCTAGACAGCTAGTATCAAAGTAGTTAGGGTAAAGATTTCAAAAGCCATGTATTGTATTGGGGAAGTAAATGTCTACGCCCGTGGCCCCTTCACACCTAGAAATGTCCCAATTAATTAAGTTATAGACTTTCATACCAGAAGCATGACTTATGAGTAGTATACAAGCTACTAGCGTACTTTCATTCTAAGGTGTTGCAAGTGGAAATGCATTCACTTGATCAGGTTACTGGGGCATGTACGTACGATTGATGCTGCAACTTGCATGGGTTTATATAAGTAATCTGATAAAAATGTCTCCTGGGCTAATAAAAAAGTCACACTGATAATCAAACAGTTGACCTTTTCCATCTTTACCGACCTTATGATGAAGAATCTAACTCAGACTATCATTTTTCCTTGATCGGAGAACGAAAATCAAGGCAAACCGCACATGTTTGGCTTCCTTTTTTATGGAGCCCGAGTTGAAGTCAAAATGAAGGGAAGTCTCTCTCTGTGTGCGTGGGTGTAAGGTTTCTCTCCTGAAATTCTGAGTGAAATTAAAGTTGCTAATTATTGTTTGGAGGAACATTAATTAGTGCTTCGACCATGTGATTAGGATCTGAGAAAATATCCGTTAATTTTCAGAGCCACTTGTTTAATTTTTATGATAAACAATTCGAACGATCGCTAAGAAACATGAACAACTGACCACCAGTATTTTGAAATTTATAGTTTTCGTTTTGATAAGAGAAAAGTAGCATCGACTGTTAAGATAAAAAGAAAAGAAAATGCATTCATGTAATCTAGTTTCCTCCACTATGTTTTTTTTTTTTTATTAACGTGGATGTCCGGACTAGCTTGCACGGACCTCGACTAATCCCATGGACCATGAAGTTAATGATCATATAAATTTCCAGTGACTCTGAGGTTTGTGAGACTCGAATTGGTGACTTCTCAGAGTTAATATGTTATTATTATATATAATAGTGGGATCAGTCATTGGGTTAAGTGAAGATTATAGAAAAATAAAATAGGAATTTAGAATAAAAAGATTCTGCTTGTGAACAAGGTGATTTTAACAACTATTTGGACGTGCAATGCCTTATTGTTTAAAACGAAAATTAAAATAGTTGAAGGAAATCGATTTGATTAGTGTCTTACTTTTACAAAAAAAATACAAATTGCTTCATAATCTCAAAACAAATCAATCAATAAATAAAAATTTGCTTCTTAAACAAGGGTTATTTTTTTGCTGGTAAACCATCTGTATATGTAACTTTCACATAACTGTGTCTACTTAATTATTATATCATCTACTTTACGTAATCAAATTCATTGGAGAAGACGAGTAATTTGTCTTGAGGAAGCTCTGGAGGCAGTGCAGGACTTTTTATTTTATTTTTTTGAAGAGAGAGAGAGAGGGAGAGAGACAAGAGAGGCTAGTTAGAGCCAGACACATAGGTTACGAGCGAGTTTCCAGAAGGATGCCAAAATGAGAATCCATGTCTAAATATATGTAGACGTTGCGATCTAACTGCTGGTCGTTGCCTGCTTTTTGGTTCCATACTTTGACATGGGCTATTTACCACACCACCAAATAGTAATTCCAGTTTTTGTCCCCATCCAAAAAAACAAATGTACATGGTGATATTTCGCATATTTTTTTATACCTTGGAAGTCTTTTTATGCCTAGACTTGTTATGCTCATCAGCATTTACATTTGAGCTATGATTTGTATAATCCAACAGCAAAGGCTAACTTTTTTTTCCCTTTCTTTACTACGATAAACAATCAAATTTTCGGATTAGCTTTTCGTAGGAGTTAGATCTTTTCCATATTATATCTTAAATAAATAATTTTAATTACTTGTCCTCATCCTTCTTCCTAATTGATGGATGTTATTATTTTCTAAATAATTTTTGGATGGTATAAACCCCATTTTAATGATGGCCTAGACCCCAAAGGATGTTCAAAAATGTTTTGGGCGTATGCTCATACACCTGGTGCCTAGGCTCAAGCATAATTGTTTTCGGTTCAAGCTTGCGCCTAGCGCTCATGGGCTCAAGTAGCACACCTAAGCTCAGGCGCAGGCATGTGGAGCTCGTGGGCTCAAGCGTGACGCCGAGCCTAGGCACCTGGCGCCCATGGACTCATGCAGCGAACGCCAAGCATTTGCATGGTGTTCTAGGAGTCAGGCACACACTCGGTGTCCATGGGCTCAGGCCCTACTCCTGAGCGTAGGGGTCGGGCACGCCTCTCTTACTTGTGGGTTCAGGCATTGCATCTAGGTGTATTACATATCCAAGTGCCTCCTAGGCTTTGCTTTATGGCCCAGATCCAACACCTAGTCCTTGAGAATTTTTTTAATCTACACCCCTAGATGTGCAAGTCTCTCATGGTCTACCACATTCTCATCTTATTTATACATATGTAAGGAATATTTGACTCACATTAATGTTTATGTTAAGGATATTTGTTCCTTATTAATGTTTATGTAAGAGATATTTCTCCTTATTAATGAATGTGTAAGGGATACTTATCTTTCGTTAATACTACAAGGTTAGAATGACTCTCCACCCCTCTTTTTCAAGAAAAAAACAAGGTTCAAGGGGGTATAAATACCACATGAATCACTCAGGTAAGAGGTTTACAATTTCCATTCTAAAAATACACATACCATTTCTTTATAGAGCAACTATTCCATACCAAAACAAGAACAAACAACCTTGTTCTTAAATGTTTATGTTCTTTTACATATTTTAATATATTTTTTCTCTATAAATATATTAACTTAAACATCTGGGGGTCTTAAATCCACTCAAATGAGACATTTTTTTAGGTATCATGATTCTTACATCAAGAGATCGTCTTTTTTTGCTATTAAGGCTATGTTTGTTTCCCGGAATTCACTTTTCAGAAAACCACTTTCCAAACTTTTCTATGTTTGTTTGCACTAGGAAAGTTGGTCAACGGAAAACACTTTCCAGTCAAAGAAAAATTTGGCTTGGTTTTCAAGAAAGTGTTTTCTGGAAAATTTGGACGGAAAACACTTTCTGGAAGTTGTGAAAATTTTAAAAATGTCATATTATTTGCTGATTATATCAAATTTGGTCCTCAAGCTTTTGATTGCTATATATATATATATTTTGAATATTTTTTTTTCAATTTCATCTCTTAAAATTTAATTTTTATATTAACTTTGATCCTCATTTTTATAATTGTTATTTGCTTTTCTCTTATAATGTTTTTATTGAAATTTTTTATGTATCAAATTTGATCATCATTCTTTTGATTGTTACTTATTTTATTTGAAATAATTTATGAAATGTTAATTATTATTATTTTAATTTCTTCATCTTTCAATTTTTTTTTTAGATTTGATCTCTATTATTTTGATTATTATTTATTTTATTTAAGATAATTTATGAAATTATATTTTTTTTCAATTTCATTCTCATTCAACTTTTTAATTTGTAAGAT
>Ga0307515_10005602_pt1 | contig 25381 bp, 26 predicted proteins | sample 17_EM_MG_FD_194513 | JGI IMG/M metagenome (GOLD analysis project Ga0307515, IMG submission 194513) | Populus trichocarpa ectomycorrhiza microbial communities from riparian zone in the Pacific Northwest, United States - 17_EM | ecosystem: Host-associated > Plants > Roots > Unclassified | place... | reverse complement strand
CTGTAACCGAAAAAATTCTCATCACAGCAACACCCTCTACTACTGACAGGTTGATGTCAGGTTGTTAAACCTATTAACCTAACCACTGTGCTAGCATTACACACTACTGTAAGCCTGTCAACTCTACTAACCTTCCCAGACTTCATGCTGCTGTCAAATCAGACAGACCTACATTTCGGTGTTGCTAACAGATTAGTTTTCCACATATCTGCCTGCAAATCGAAACAGCACCACATCAACTTAATAATACATGATAGCCTCACTTCAAACCCATGTGAGGCTTATGTACTTATTCGAGCGCCCCGTAGTGTACCTTACAAGCACCTTACAAGCACCTTACAACCAACCGACTATACCCCAACCTCCACCAACTGCTCAGCAAGGGTCTTCCCTTTCTCCGTGCCATCCCATACAAACTTCTCATCTGTTGTCCCAGTTGCACCCCATATAACCGCTAATCCGACCGCGCCCACAACCTCTATACGGATTCTTCCCTTTTTACCAACCATCTCATTTCCTTGCGCCTCCTGCTTATAATCCGTCGTCAAACGAATCCAGTTTACAACGCTGCGCTCGAGACACCACCAAAGGTAGTTTTCCATCTCGTCTTGACTTGAGAACCGGTTCTCACCCATCAATCTGATTGATACACCGTCGTGGCTGGTCGTGACAACATACTGCGTTCCGTGCATAGGACGTTGCAGCATGGTGCGCATCGTGACATTAAGCATCCATCCACCGGGAAGCTTCACTGTTGCTTCAGTTTCTAGTAAGTGTAAAAATGTTTCAACTGCAGACTCAACGTCTTTAATGGTTTTTGGTAGAGTATTTGACATCGGGGCGATGGTGTAGGAAGCAGCCAAGCCAGCGGTGGTGGAGAAGAGACGGATTTTTTGAAGGGTGGTGGTGAGATGGCTGAGGTGCTGCTGATGGAGTAGATGGGTCGTTATCGGCCTGAGGAGCTGGAGGGGTGGCAAGATTGTCTTGCGGCTTGACAACGGGAGCGGAGGTTTGGAGCGGTGCTGTAAGGAGAGGCGGTGGTTGTAGGAGAGGAGGACGCGGAGGGCAAGCGAGATGGATTGTGCTAGGTTGTTGAAAGAGTTTGAGGGTGTAGGAGGGGTTGTGTCATCATCGAGCGGAGCCTGGGGATCGTTAGCAGGTTGCAATAACTATGAGGAAGATGGAGGCATGCCATGTCTAACACAACCATCTTCCCTTCTCCTAGCTCGATCATGGCAGCATCTTCACTCGTCCGCATCCCCTGGCCGGCAAAAAGACGTGCCTCCTTCATGATCTCAAAGAACAGTTCATCCTCGTAAATGAAATTTCTTGCCCGTCGTATCATATCCCTCACACTGCCGTCATTCTTTCCCGCACGCTGGGTGCTCGTCCCCACCACCTCGTCGTTTCTGACAATTCTGACCCTCAGCATCGCGCGTCCCCGCGCCCCTGTAGTGTCAACATCATCCATCCTCACAGTCCCATCGTCGTTGCGTCTCAGCGCGCCAATGCCTTTATCTTTGTACTCCCTCGCCGCCTCCGCAAATCCGTATCGTACACCCAACACATTCCGCTCCCTTGGCATGCGTGTAATCAACCATCCATCGTTCCTGATCGCCAACACTCCCTCCCAATACTTTGTCTCCTTCTCGACCTCTGCACCCAGTTTTTTGGAGGCGCCCAGCAACGCGTCGGCTGCAGAATTAAGTCCCTCCATCTTCCACGCACGTGCAACCTTCTTGTCGTCCTCCAGCGCCGCCTTATCCACCTTCCTCGAGATCCTGTCGAAGCCGAGACAACCGGGGGGAACCGCAGCCTTGAGCGCCGGCGACATGGTGCTCATTCCGACATCAGGGGAATTGAGCGACACAGCGAGCGAGATGAAGTCGAGTGCTAACAACGCTTCATTGTGTGCATGTCTATACCGTCAGCCCCGGGCATGCACGCGCACAACCTTGCGGATAGAGCTTACCCAAGGAGGTCAATCATCTCCACCTTCGCCTTTGCCAGCTTCTCAGCAGGGTTCGTTTCGTCTTCAACGGCAGCGGCGGCTGAGTCTTCCTCTATCGAGTCTTCTGGGAGAGCGGCGTCATTAGGAGAAGCAATCTCGGATTCTAGGAGGGGCTCGTTGATGTCTTTGAAGTGGCCGCGTTGGCTCTGTATTCGTGAGATGAGGGTGGAGACTGCGGAGTCTTGTGGGTCGTGGTCGAGCCATGTGCGGAGGGAGAGGTTGAGAGCATCGTCGAGGGGGGAGTCCATGATTAGTTGTGTGTTATGTAGTGCGGCTGAGATGGTGTCAACATGAGCCGCGTTTAAGGTGAGGTGGGGTGGGCGCTAGTAGGCATGCAGATTCGCGGCTCGCTAACCTTATCTTGAAACAACGACGCTTGAGTTAGAGCTGTCAGATCCGTTCTGCACGTACGATGATGACTGCTCGTGTCCAAGTGGAACTTGTGTTGGCATGGAGGATAGGAATATAATGGCGAAAATCCCCCAATGCTTTACCCAAATCAATTTACAAGATGAGACGCGCATCAATGGGCATTCGCGATGATCATCTAGCCTGATATTCGGACTGTTTACCGCTTCTTCGAGCCTAATCGCCTTTCGTGATCTGTTCCGACATCTGTTCCGATGCAAGAAGCTTTGGTCGATAGTGTGGGTTGCCATCAGAATTAATCTTAGTCCGAATGCCCTGTATTGGCGGACGGATGTCAACAATGCGTCGCCCACCAGGTCCTGCATTGTCGTATCAGAACTACGAGTTGCACATCAAACGCAACACACAATCTGGCGAGAACACGTTGGTCGTATGCCATTTGAGGGAGGCTTTTATTTTGCCACGGAACGTCTGTTAGCTTTGTGGACAGCTGCAGGTACTCAGGTGAGACATACCATGCGATGGTTATATTGGATATCTAGTATACCCGTTAGCCATTGTTTTGGGCCTTATTTGTTCCTTTGGCATGTGTTTGAATAGAGAGAAATCCAGACTTGCTGTTGTATCCTGGCGGTTAGTTCACTTCAATTGAGTTCTGCACCTGTGCTTGGAACTAATCACTACTAGCCATATTGAATTTCCTTGGGGGCATGAGACATACATCTGTTTCGTTGGTGTGAATACCTAATCCCTTAGTTTTATTATGGCAAGTGATGAAGCATGAAGACCAAACCAGAGACAGGTATCCAAGTCGCAACAAGACAACAAGCACCCTCTGCGCTCACCTTACTATTTCAATTCACATCCACCCATCCCACGAGATCCTCCCACCATAGAATGCCCTCCACCATCCCTTACTTACCATCCACCCATCCTTCACCACCTCATCACACACCACCCTACATCACCACCAACGAAAAACCACAATGGGTTGCTGCCTCTCCACGCCGCCTCCAATCACAGTAACTTTTGAGACCCCCGGATTCCAGCAGACTACACAGCGTCCGGTTTACATTACTCACACGGAAAAACGCCATTTCACCATGCCTGCGGGCACCGCAGTCACCGCTCGGTTGGACGACGGGACGGAGGTGGTTCTGTTTCCGCAGACAGGAAGGGGTTAGAATGCTGCATGTTAGGAAGAGCCCATCTCTGTTGTTTTCATCATGATATATGTACCAGAAATCCAATGGCGGCAAACTATACAAGTATATTATTCGCCTCCCTCACTCATAAACAAACAAGAAAAATTTACCAGATACACCGCCACCCGGGTAAGCTCACATTAACTATCATCTCAAACAAAAAAACAAATGAATATAATGGAAGAAGTTATTTTGATAGTGATCAAAAAACCAGAAGTGGAGGGGGGGAGAACATAAGAGGATACGGAGGATGGGGAGTATTAAAACAGCATGCATCGTTTAGAAAGCCATTGATCGCATACAAACTTTGATGAAAGTGTAAAAGTGAAGAAGAAACCCAACAGAAGAAAGGAAAGACATACAAGCATCCCGAGCCAGATATAATAGAACACCATGACCGCAACCAATGCACAGGTAAAGATTACCAGCAAGACAATGAAAACAACCACACCACCCAAAACATTTTCCATCCAGAGGCGGTAAAACACTATGGCCGGACCAGATTAGAACCCCATTTCCGAACCCCCAATCGAACGCGAAGAGAAAATGAACCATTTGTTCAGAGAAATAAGAGACACGCCCAAGCATATTCAAAGAATCCGGAACAAAAGGTTATGAAGTGTTATACAGACAACTTCCTGCATCAAATATAAAGCCAAACTCCCAAAAAAAAGGTATGAAGAGCTAGCTTTCCTTGCCCACGGCTATTAAAACACCCTACGCGGCCAAATTCTATCGCCCGACCCGCCTACTTGAAGTGCTTGAACATATCGTTATCCATAGATGAGAGGCTGTTACCGAACATGTCGTCCGGTAGTCTCGGAGGCGGAGGGATCGACTGTACTGTGGCTTTCGCTTTGGGTTGAGCGGAGCTTCCCTGGGACGATAACGGGAAAGCAGTCGAGTGACGCTTTGACGACGAAGATGACGACTTTTTCCACCAAGACGACTTCTTTGGCTTCTTCCCGTTGCTTTCGGGTGATGACATCGATGTCGTCGGAGCCGAGAAAACGGAAGCCTTATCGTCTTGGTGGTTGTAGGACGAGTTCAGCGAGACGCGGGAGAGAAAACGGCGCATTGAAGTTGGTCTTCCAGGCGACTGTGGCGGGGTGACGGTGGAGGCTTCATCTCTACTAGTGCTCGAAACGGGAGGAAGGTTCGGGGCTTTCGTTTTCTCTGGCTCCGCGAAAATGGGGGTGAGACGTGCTGTGTGCGGCGGGGACTCGATCTCTTCGGGGGGTACTTGAGGTAGGTCGGTGCCAGCGGTGAGGCTCTCGAACTTTGGCAGCTCCAGTTGGAGCGATGGGATAGTCATGATGGCTGCCCTGGGTGGTTTGCGTTTTTCGCGATCGTAGCTACTAACACTAAGTAGGAGGAGTAGGTAATCGACCGATTGGCAAGGAGTGAATGTCAGTGGGTAGATCCGTTTTTTCTTTTCGTGATATTGTCGGGCGCTTCCTTGCCGACTCCGGCTGCTAAAGGTATTCTGAAGAAGACGAGGCTTCTTGTAGGGATGCTCGGTATGTGGACGAGGTGCAGCTTGCGCGTCAGGACAGTTCTAGCGATTCAATCGCTCGTCTTCGTTTTCGTTGTTGTATGAGGTTGATCAATCAATGGGACCCCTGGCAGCTAAATTACTTAGACTGGCAACGAGAATCTAAAGTTGTGTTACTCTCTGCATGGTCAACGACTGCAAACGAATGAATGGAATTTACAGGGGTTCACAGCCAAGCGCCACTCGATGTGCGACGTTCCAATTGACCAACTGCGCAGCACTTGCAAAGACGTAAAGACGTAAGTACTAGCAAGTGGTATATGCAGCAGAATCGACATTAACACCCACAGCATTAGGGAGGTCAGAGCAGAGGAGATGAGACCGGGAGACACCCAGCACGGCCAGTTGACCGGCGTCGAGTTACATATCATGAGTCGGGACATACCGAGGCGGATATCTTGGCCGATGCAGGGATTCCGCCTCGCGTCTCCCACGCCACTACCTTCACTCGTGTTCTTACGACTTCATAGCAGCCAACAACGAGTGATGAAGGAGTAGCTTGTTGAACACGACCATGGCATCACGACGAAAGACCGGGTCCTTCCCAAAGGGCTCTATGCGGCCACCGCCTGCGCCCAACGCGTCTCGATCCAACACTCAACAGCCCCGGTCTCAGCCGTCACAACCAGCTCCTCCATCGTCATCGATCGCTGCCATTGTACAGAACTACTCGAAAGCCGGCGAGGGTCCTGCAGGGCTCCCCAACAAAGATGCCTTTCAACAGCTACTTGCTGAGATTCTGGGCCCCGAGGACAGTGGTAGTTTCGACGAGGATATATCGACAAACTATAAAGTGCTTCAAGTCGTCACGAGTGCAGGGCTCTCCATCCTCTTCCAGGACGATCCATTCGCACAGATTGACGACCAGCTGCAACAAGCTAGCAACAGCTTGCTTGTGATCAAGCTGACAGTTCAGAGGACTCCCGCAGTTCTGTTTTGTCCGCCGCCTGCCGAGAATAGCCAACCTGATCAGTTATTCTTGTATCTTTGGCTGTTTCCACGGTTGTTTCCTTTGTTGGGTCATCCGAAAGCTCGGGGTCTTGCGATGGAATTACTAGAGACGATAGAGGCCATGTTCTTCGCCGTGGCCAATTTACCACAATATTGGAAACATCTGAAGACGATGGCGGGATATTGTCGAAGTTGCCTAAATTGTGAATATAAGATCTGCTTAGCCCATGCGTAGTTTGATGTTCAAGAACCTCGCTGATTGGATATTGTGTGAGTGTAAAGGCATCGTTTCCGCATTGCAAAGCTCCGCCACAGTTAAAGATGCCATATCAAAGACATTCAAGCTTCAGTTACCACCCCCAGAATTTGCTATTGATGCGGCCATCTTGAAGGATCTTCCTTCCTTTGACCTCCGATCGATTCAGTTCAGCCTGTCAGATGTCGAGCATGGAGCGCTCCTTGGTGTCCACATCTTTGCGATTTTGACTCGGATCATCGCCTCACGGCAGAGTATACCGGGTTTCCGGAGCATCGTGGATAATTATACGTCGGCACAGCATAGACTGTCGAAAATCTGGGCTACAATGAATATATGGGATTCCCTTCCGATCATGCGTGAAAAAACTTCCGCCATTTGCATAGAGATATTGAATGCATTAGATACAGCCTTACTGCACATAGCAACTTTAACGCACAATGTAAAATTCGAGGGTCTTTATTTGTTCGCAATTCGTTGTACTGTGGATACACTCAGACGTCCTATCGATCTGATGAACCAACTTGCGGAGCATGCGGCGGCCGGAATTGTCCTTGGTTTAATAGCCATCTCTGGGCAATCGCCTCTTGTGCGGGAACTTCTTAAGGACCGTCTATTCCCTCCAGCATACTCAATGCTTGCAAGCGACGAGTATTGGAAGCTACTATCCCATGATATGCAGATTGTTGTGTTGAGACTTATACTTCATACCACGGAGGACCGAGCGGTGATTGAAAAGGTCTATACAAACTTGAGTGCCACCACAGGGGGCGAGTGGAGTTGCAAGGACAAGAAGCTTCAGCAAAAACTTCAGGCAGTATTACCCGTGGAAGTCGACAATGGACACGGTCCGAGAAAACGACCTAGGCTTGAATCAAACTCGGGTCCCGCAGAGTTGGGTCAGTCACTGGTGGCTAAGGTTTATTCGCTACTTGGAAATCAAGAAGTCACAGATTTGACTGGTCTCAGTCAAGTGGCACCAGATGGCTTCGATAAACTATCCGAGCAGGACCGCTGTACTGCTGTGCACACATTGGGCCTATTGTCTTGTGCAGAAGCTGGCAATCTGGAAAGGACTAGAACTGCGGGTAATGATGTGTATAGATGCTCCTATTGTGATTCAGATACACCAATACTGCGAAGAGAACGTCGGTATGCGGATGCAAATGATTCAGAACTTTTGAAAACCTTAGAGGTTCTCCATAAGTTAGAGAAATTTACGGAGTCTCCTGAAATACGAGCATGGGGGGTGGAAACCTTGCGAAGGATGACAAACCATACCCGCGATCTTACTCACTTAGATTTGGACCACTCAATACTGGGCATGTGGTGTATAAGCCTTCTCCAAAGCAGGCGGAGAGAATTAAGGATCGCCGCTGGGTAAGGCAGACGTTTTTTTTTTTTGCTATTTTGTGACTGAGCTTACAAGCGCATAGACGGACAATTCCGTCCTTTATCAGCTTTAATCACGATAAAAAAGTGTTAGAGAGAAACCGATATATAGTTATAGACGCTCTCAAGATTCTTTCAGATAGCGATGACAGCGTCGTACAGGAAACCTGTGTGCTCGCATGGGGTCAATTTGGAAGGCAGGTGGCTCATAATGGTAACTTTAACCAGCTATAGTTACTGACTTCGAACAGGATATCCTCCGACCATGAGTTGAATATAGTCCTTCTTAGACTGGTTGACTATCTCGGATATCCGAACGATCTGGTGATTGGTGCGGCTTGGAATGAAGTATGTCGCGAGTCAATATCCGAACCATACACTGGCTAATTATATTATCTCCAGCTCGATGGATTAGTCCAAGCACATGAAACCCAATCGCGCAAATTAGCCACACCGTTTTGGCGCAGTATCAGCGTGACGGCTGTAAAGCAACTCCAATCTAGGCCGCAGATCGTACAGACCTTAATCCAATTTGTTGAGATGAAGTTACCAGAGTTTCTGCAGTTAACACAAAGCTATACCTTGCCATACCTCGTACTTTCTAGTAAAACGGATATCATACAGAAGATTGCAAAAGCCTCTCGCCCAGATTGCACCGTACAGGTCGTTTGCCATGACAATATAGCATCTATCTTGCCAGTCTTGCTTGTGCAGGATGTCCCAAACGTGGAGAAACATACTATGCATTTATTGGAAATTATCTCTCCGGAGTTTGCGTCTTCTTCGTTAACGGAACTTGTACGTCCTGATTCTTTGACGATAGCAGCAGAGCTGCTGAAAACAGCTGGAGAAACCGACGTCAATGACCAAGATCACAAAGATAGGGTGTGACAATTCACTGTACCTGGGTTTCGTGTTCAATAGCTAATTCTGCAGATTCATGGAGCCCTGAATATAGTGGCACGACTATCATACAGGCCAGAGACAGTGACTCAGAGTAAAACCAAAGAAAAAGGCATCAACTATCTGGCCAACTTCTTTGAGACGCATGTTCTTGGTCTTTGCACTCTGTTCAGTGATACCTTGAAAAATGCACAGGGGAAAAAGACAACCGACCTAGAAAAGATCCGGTGCCTCAAGGCAATCCAAGAAATGCTTGGTTTGGCGGCTGAATCGGTTACCAGTGCATTGCCTCAGGTGTGTATCTATTGCTTTGAAGTTATGTGTACTCATCTAATCGTGGAAAGATATGCGCCTGTGCCCAATCGGCATTGGAAAACGACTCTCTTCGAACAACTGCATTGAATACATGGGCCATTCTCGTATTAAATCTGCAGGACGATGACCTCGTACCGCTGCTAGGGCAGACATTTTCCATAATTTTGCGGTATTGGTCAGTTTATAATGATGAAGCCAAGAGTATTGCCCTAGAAATGGTATCTCAAATGTTCCAAACCCGGACTCAGATGCTCCAGGATTCAGCAGCAATGATACCATCACTGGAATCCATTACTCTATTTTCGAAAATGGAGGGTCGGCTAAAGAATTGGCTGCAAGGCGTGTCCCCATCAGAGCGTCTTCACCAACTCGCCGTACGTTGCAGTCATGAGAATGTGATTGTTGCAGAGTACGCTTTGGTTGAGCTCAGACAATGCATCAAAGAGAACCAGGATTTTATCCATACCTCTGCTGGAAATCAGAAGCCCAACCCTGTGATACCGGAACTCATAAGATGTCTCCTGGATGTTATTGTTGCTTTCAAGGATCCTGATCTATCTGCAAGACCGCGGATTGAACGGCTGTGCGCAGAATGTCTGGGTTTAATTGGTGCTGTTAATCCAAATATCGTCGAGGCAACCCGGGTGAAGGAAGAGATGGCTATTTTGCATAATTTTAACCGCGCAGACGAAAGCGCTGAGTTTGCGATCTTTTTTCTTGAAAAGATAGTTGTGAAGCAGTTTCTTTCCGCTACAGACACCAAATCCCAAGGCTTCCTAGCATGGTGTGCACAGCAGTTGCTTGATTTTTGCCAGCAAAGTGGAGAAATCACGCCTATTATCCGCAGGTCCCAATCCATGGATAGGCCGCGGGCTCAAAAAAGATGGGACACGCTACCGGCAGCTGCACGAGAGGCACTAACACCATTTCTCAAGTCGAAATATTCTCTCAGTGGCGAAGTTCAAAGAACCGCTTTCAAATACCCGCTGTTCACGCGCAATATATCATACCGCGAATGGCTCATAACTATCATAACCGACCTTCTCTGCAATCCCGTGGGGCAGAATGCCAGGCAAATCTTCGACGCATGTGTCCGCATTTGTAAGGGCCAGGATATCTCAATTTCAAAGTTCTTATTTCCTGTTGCAGTTTTACACAGAGCGATTGGTGGGTCGGATGAGGATAGACAAAATATTACAAAGGAGTTTCTGGCCGTTTTGAACTGTACAAACCATCCTTCGGATGACATGAAGAGCAAGGATATATTGCGACAATGTATCGAGGTATGGGTATTACTCTTCCCGGTATGCTGGAAGACATGCTAATCAAGCTCGCAAGACCATATTTTCGGCGATAGACCATATGACAAAGTGGCTTCGAGATAGAAGGCAAGATGATGTGAAATCAAAGACCATGAAAGCCCGTGAGCAAAACCGCCACTATTCGTTGGAAGAGGATGATGGGATCGATCCAGCTATTCGACGTGTCAAGAGCATTCTGGATGCTATTCCCCCTCACCTGATGGCCCAACGCTCGTTGGAATTTAAGTCATATGCTCGATCACTTCTGTATTGGGAACAACATATACGACAGAAGCGCGAGAAGCTTCCAGGAGGTGATTTGGAGCCGCTATATGAGCAACTACAGCACATATATACTCATATCGACGAGCCTGATGGAATGTCTGGGATTTCCGCCAATCTGCCCACTTTGGATATTGAGCAACAAATCTTGGAGCATCGTAAAGCTGGGAAATGGACGGCAGTTCAGAGCTGGTATGAATTGCTTCTGGCAAAAAAGCCAGGGGACGTGGATGTACAGATGAACCTCATAAGCTCCCTGCGAGACTCTGGCCAGTTTGGTAGGCTGTATTCCGATCCTTTGACTGATGAAGCAGTGATTGATACTTGGTGATCTTAGATGCACTACTACACCAGGTGGATGGACTCATGTCAAGATCTTCCGAATCACATACTCGATTGCTTCCATCTGCAGTCGAAGCTTCGTGGGTGACCGGGAATTGGGATACCCTAGATAAATATCTATCATCGTCAAACGAACGCACCGATTCAACCTATGATATCCGCATGGGATATGTACTATCAGAGTTGCGAAGGCACAATATGGATGCATTCTTGAAACGACTCGACAGTGCACGAGAGGGAGTCACCAGTATGATGACGGAGTCTGTAACGGGAAACATACGCCAATGCCACCACTTTCTGGTCCAACTCCATGCACTTTCGGAGGTGCAAAGCATAAGCGAGACGCTGCACCGGGACATCGACTTAGCCGGTCTTACACAAACATTCGAGAGCCGGTTAAATCTTATGGGCACATACTCTACGGACAAGCAATATATTTTGGCGGTTCGTCGAGCTGCCCTCCAGCTATCTGGGTGAGTTTCTAGGCACTATTATCTGTAGGATAAGGTGTTAACTATTGGTTAGAAAAGGGATGAAAGACGAGATTTTGTCGGCCTGGTTGAGCAGTGCTAAATTAGCGAGGAAGGACGACAATACACAGCAGGCATACAATGCCGTTCATCATGCCACCATCTTGAACCCACCCCTTGCGACAATTGAACATGCTAAACTTTTGTGGCACGGAGGTCAACACAAGAACGCTATACGAAACCTCAATGGTGCTATTGCAAAGAAGATACTAGAGATTGGTACAGAGGAACCTCTTGATTCCAGAAGTACGACTACGACGAGTATCAGCCTGAAAGTACAACCAACAGAAAACCTTAGGGTTGCTAAAGCAAAGTTACTACTTGCAAATTGGCTGGAGGCTAGTGGTCAAACTCATTCACAAGACCTTCTGGACAAGTTCAAAGATGCAAACTCGTGGTTTCAGAGATGGGAGCAGGGCTATTACTACCTTGGACGTCACTACAACAAGTTGTACGAAGTGGAAAAGGCCAAGCACCCGTTAAAGCAATCCCAGCAATTTCTCAACGGAGAACATGCCAAGCTCATAGTGCAGAATTACCTTCGTGCTCTGACGTTTGGTGTGAAGTATATCTTTCAGACAATGCCACGACTGCTTACGGTGTGGTTGGATTTAGGTGATGAAGTAAGCAAACCATTGGGTCCTACGTACGGTGCAGAGTAAGTCCCATCAATGGCGTGTACCAAGGAAATTGTCTCACGGACCTTAGGGACTTCCGAAATCATGTACAGAAAGAGAGGGTAAAAACCCTGCGAGGTATCCATACGGCAACTGAAAAATACCTTGACCGGCTGGGTGCTTGGATGGTAATGAATACCTCTTCTGTTCTATATAACTGGCTGATTGGCTTCTAGTATTTCACCGCCTTACCGCAACTCATGTCGCGTATCATCCATCCCCACGATAAGGTTTATTCGGAGATTCAGAACATCATCGTCAAGGTTATGGTGGCATATCCCCAGCAAGCAATGTGGTATCTTATGGCCGTAACAAAGTCCACAACGCGCGAGCGATCTCAACGTGGACAGCAGGTTTTGATGAAGCTCAAGGTAGTCCTCTCACACCGATACCATTATTGAAACCCACACTTAATTACTCGCAGGAATCATTGCCTAAAGGACGCCGTAGCATGGGTAGAGTGGATACCAAACTTCTCATCAATGAAGCCCGAAAGCTAGTTGATCAGCTACTGGATCTCTGTAACCACAATCTCAACACTCGATCGGCGGTTCTCAGTCTCAAAACTAATTTCCACTTTCGCCATGACGTAGCGCCTTGCCAGCTGGTATTGCCTACACAAGCTGTACTCACTGTTACTCTTCCCTCCCCCTCCGATGCATTAAGAAACCACGAACGGCATGCCTTCGTCGCAAATCCTCCCACCATCAGAAGATTCTCCGATCAAGTTTACATCATGTCATCAATCCAGAAACCCCGCAAAATAAAGATCGAAGGAAGTGATGGCCGCTTTTACTCATTTCTCTGCAAACCCAAGGACGACCTGAGAAAAGATATGCGGCTAATGGAATTTAACAACATGATCAATAGGTTCTTTAAGAGAGATCCTGAATCAAGTCGTAGGAGTCTTTACATCCGCACCTACTCCGTTACGCCGCTGAACGAAGAATGCGGAATTATCGAATGGGTCAACAATGTATATACATTACGCGAAATCCTGTTGCCCTATTACAAGCAGAAGAACATCACTATCAACTACCAACAAGTCCGCGCCGTCCTCGACGAAGCCTGCGGAGATCCAAAAAACCCAACATCTAAAAAGACGTATCTCTTCACCAACACACTTCTGCCAAAACACCCACCCATCTTCCACGAGTGGTTCCTGGAGACGTTTTCCGATCCCGCGGCTTGGTTTGCATCGCGATTGCGATACACAAGGACATCTGCAGTCATGTCGATGGTCGGCACCGTGCTGGGTCTCGGCGATCGCCATGGAGAAAACATCCTCTTCGACTCAAAGTGCGGCGACACAGTCCATGTCGACTTTAACTGTCTCTTCGACAAAGGCCTTGGCTTCGAGAAGCCAGAGCGAGTCCCGTTCCGACTGACGCACAACATGGTGGACGCCTTTGGGGTGACAGGGTACGAGGGCGTATTCAGAAAGGCATGTGAGAGCGCGATGAGGCTGCTGAGACACAACGAGGAGACGATGATGACGGTACTCGAGGCGTTCATTCACGATCCGAGCGTGGATATGATCAAGAAAGTCATCGTTAAGAAGGTCCCTAAAGCCCCGGACTTACCAAAACCCCCCGAGACTCCTAAGGAGATCTTAGAGAGTATCCAGGGAAAGCTCCGCGGCTTGTGGGATAATGATACCCTGCCGCTGTCGGTGGAGGGCCATGTTGAGGTGCTGATTAAGAAGGCGACGGATCCGGAGAATCTGTGTGCTATGTAAGTTCATCCATCCCAAAGACAATGTGATGGAATGTGCGGGAACCTGATGCGGTACGGATAGGTACATTGGGTGGTGTCCCATGTTCTAGCGTAGTGTTTGTATTTCTCATTGGATTGAATTGAATGGGATGGAAGGGGGAGTTTTGGGCGAAATTTGTTTGATAAACACGTGCTACTAGGTTAGTTGATAGATACGGCTATGGCCCCTAGAAAGCTGTACTCTATATAGGAAGCATTCATTGCTTATTATCGTGTTCTCTGCTCGAGGCTGGGGGCTAAAATGTGAATATGCTGGATATGTCGAGTTCTTAATAGTTGGCTAGATTGGAGAATTCCTATCTTAACACTCCACATACCACTAAGTTCTCGTGGTGGAAGAAACACATGTCATGATCAGTAATGGTCGAATACAATATAATTCAAACAAACAAACAAACAAACAAACCACTAAGTTCTCAAAACGTACACCGAATAGGACCGGAAGGTACCAAGATCTCATAACACCATTGAATAAACAATAACACCCTACCTAGCTCAACTGGTGCTATAAACATTAAAGTCGCAGGCTCGAAACCTGTGGTGGTAGCTATAGAGAAATGTGCTATAAACACTAGGTGCTGTAAATGTAAACATCAAGGTCAGGGCTCGAAACTTGCGGTGGTCACTCATTTGCTTGTTTATCTTTTGTACGACTAACTGTTCTATGAAGGACAAAACAGCAAAAGAACAAGCGCTATAGGTTTCAAACCTTAGTGTTTACAGCACTTGAACCTCGGCGTTTATAGCACCTGTGAACTTTGATGTTTACGGCACCAACCTTGGTTTCGAACCTTGGGTTTACACCACCTGGTTGGCGTTTATAGTACTATGAACTACCAGCTAAGGTCCTTTTTTATTAGAGGATTCAGCCCCTCATCATGCAAAACAAGACATCCAGCAATCAACTGTATTCGTGTCACCTGTACGAGCAAGTATGACCTCCAAGTAATTTGGCGACGAAGGAAAACTACGCCTTCTACTGTGTTCGTAAACCAGCCGCCAACTAACTTCGCAACTTTGTGGCGACGAAAAATTCTGGGAACGAGAGCACATCCCATGTGTCTAAGCGGACAAAACAGAGCAAAAGAACGATCACTACAAGTGTTTATTGCATCTAGCTGGTGTTTACAGCACCATGAACTGCAAACTTTGGTATTTAGTTACTGCACCAATCTGAGGTTCGAACCTTGGTGTTTATTGTAAGAGAGGCGTAAACCTGCAGAATAGCACCATTGATGCAGTCTCTGCACTCTGTGGCATAGTGACTTTGCCTCATACTGTGGCTTCTAGACACTTCTCTACTTTGAATTTCGAATACATTTGCAACCTGTAATGCATAGTCATGCCGGCCAAGATCCAATATACAACCAAAATTCCATGATTCTGAAGGTAGCAGAATGGCTCTAATTCAATCATCACACGCTGGTATGAAAAAGCGGTCTTGCAGCTAACTCTGCCCGGGTTCTACAGTCCTGACGCGAGTACCTGGGAAAGATTTCTTCCGCTTCACTCTCTATAGTAAAGCCCTCTTGTGTCTCGCCTCCCGTAGCTTATTACTGTATTTTGAACATACCTGATCAAGGTGTGAATGTTCCAATAAACAAGAACTAATGCCTAGCTTAGCTAGAAGTTCGTGGTGCTAGAAACGCCAGCCAGGTGCTAGAAACGCCAGGTGCTGTAAACACCAAGGTTCGAAACATCCGCAGGCTCGAAATTCGCGACGGTCTCTCTTTTTGTCACCCTAATACACAAAATAAACCAGGCAACACAGTGCCAGGTTCAACTGAATGAGTCACCCGGAAGTAGAGTACAATTGATGTAAATAGCTATTCAAACCACTGTTATACTCATAGCCCCAGTCTTTTCCCTTGTTGCCGTGGGCGATGGTAGGGAACAGCATATGCTGACATATACATTCATATGCACACTCCACTTACGGCAGAAAAGTGGGCTACAATTTTCGCACTCAATCCATTGACTGGAGTTCTATCCACTTTGTAAATAATTCCCTACAGCGGATATACCTCTAGATACCAAATCAAAGATTTATTCCGATACATCACTATAGAATAAAACGACGCACAGAAATAGTGTTGTACACGAGACGAGGTGGGGCTTAAGCACAGAAACCGGGTAACCAACAAAAAACTCTAAAATTCAATGTCCACACCGAACAGAAACAAATGAATCAAAAACTCTATTCAAAACGCCAATGCAAAAAGCAATCCCCAAACTAACAATGCTTCCCCCACCTTTTATCCACAAATTCCAATATCAGCTTCGTAAGGGTATCTTCACGTCTCATGTACATTCCAAACTCGCTGGCCTTGTACTTCTCCTTCCCCACAATAGTATTTAGGCCGGCGGCAACATTCTCGGCAATGAAGTCAAAGAACACCACATCCACAACCTCTGGTGGCGATATAGTATAATCAGCGGGGAACGACCCGTTAGCTTGCAACACCTTTGGCGGCTCAAATATGTCAAAGTGTTCGTGCACTGTGTCATCTCCTGTGTGTCCGAAATCATCCTTCGTTGTGTATCCCTTTATTTTGCGGTACTTCTTGCGACCTCTCGCGAGAGGGATTTGGTTTCCAGGAGCTGACTGGGCAAACATGTCGATATAATCTGCATGTGTGTCTAACGGGGGAAGATCTCCCTTCTCTTGAGCCTTGGCGGAATAGGGACTTGGATCATTGATGAAGTAGTCCAAAAGCCGCGACGCAACCTCCCATTTCACGTCTGCCGCATACATGAACCGGCTCGTGAATGGAGAGACGAGGAAGCTGGTGTCATAGGTGAAGCGTTTAAAGACGTCAAAACGTTGGCTGCCACCGTTAATGAAAATCATCCGGGGAACAGAGCTACGCTGCTTGTTGTAAATCATTTCAGGGAGGATTTTCTCTCCCAAGTAAGAATACCAATTTCCGGGTGATGGATATGGGTCTCTGGTGCCATGAGCGTTGTCCTTGGGATGGCAATGGAGGGCTTACTTGTAAAGTGTAAAGTCACGGGGAGCACATCCGATTAAACGGTTAAGTTCGAGGGTCTGACGGTAGAGAGCAATGTCTGATGTCACCTGCAGGCCTTCTAGAGTATCGAAGGTGGACTCATCAGTGCCGGAGTGGTACTGAAATCCAAATCGATTGAAGTCGATGTACCTTCGGAAGGTGCGAAGCGGGCCTCCATCTCTCGGTTTCAAATCGTTCCCACCCTTGGGAACCAGTCCGTCAAGACTAAGGAAACCCGCGGTTTCGAAGTAGCGTCCGGACTCTAGAGCGGTTGACTTTGCATCAAATACCTTGAAATCGCGGATGTGGGAGTGCCCTCCAAAAATCTGTATCGGAGTCTCTGGATGCACCGCCCGAATAGCGTCGTGAATTTGCTGAAGCTCAAGTGTATGCACATCAATATGTGCGGCCACGAGGAAGAGATCCACATCCGTATCAGCAATTGCCTCCCGGAACCACTCCTCTTTCAATACTGTAGCCACGGGCTTGACTCTAGTGTTCTTGTAATTCCCAGTAAAATTGAAAAGAAACCCGAAAGCCATGACATTCAAGCCAAGGTTCTCAGTAGTAAACTTCAGACTCCGATTTGCCATCGGCTCCCATTCCCCTGCGACGTTGATGTCGATATTGCTCGACAAGTAGCGATCGCCGAAATACGAAACCATATGAACTTTTTCATTCAAAGCTGTTGTCCCATTATAGAGCTCGTGGTTTCCAGTTGTAAGAATATCCACGTCCAGTTGCCGCAATATCCGCCGTGTATACAGCCCTTTTGGCTCTGATGCGTCGTACAAACCGTTCCCTTCCACTCTATCCCCCGAATCTATCACCAACAAGTCGACACCTTTCTCTTTCGCTTGCTGCCGCATGTGAGAGATAAAGGATATGTAGTCTCCGAGATCGGCGGAATACTGGGGTTCGCTCAGGTGTCCTGCATGCCACCCATGTCTCAAGCTTCAAGTTAGCTATACCGACCAGGCCTGGAGCTTCCAGGTAAGAATTACGCACTGGTCGGTGGTATGCCTATCCCAAGGTTAGTTTAAGCGGGTAATTCTCCAGCTTGCGGAGCTTACAAGAAGTTCAAATCACCCCACTCAAGGTCTCGGAACTCTTGGTTGCGGACGGGGTTTTGTGCACTGTGTTGGATCGCGTAGGTCTGCTGTAGCAACACCACAAAGGCGGCCGCTCCCAAGAGCAACATGGCAGTTTTTAGCTGCGAGGATATCGAAGGAGGTAGGGGGGAGTGTTTGAAAAGGTGAAGAGTTGGAGTTTGGGGGTTGGACGGAGAGGTCCTCGGGTTGTCGGAAGTGAGGCAGTGTGTACCTGGATGGCACGTGGCGGTGGCTGGCTTATTGTCGCCTATTCGCCCAGTCAGGTGATGCAATATGCAGCGCAGGGAGTCTTGTGCGGCATCATAGCATTTGGGACGAATTTGTTGAAGTTATTCAACTGAGTTATTTTGTGCTGTTGATTAACGGTTCTGCGCAGAGATCAGCGACAGAGATAAATAAACTATTGATCACTCATCTCCTCTCACTGAGGCTTAAATTAGGGCTAGGGGGCAGTATTCAAGATCACATCTGCAGACTGAGCACTTTTGCTCTGGCATGTACATATAGCAAGCTCCAAATAACCTCCAATTGCTTCAGTCACTGGACCTCTCTGAACTCTTGGCGCCCCGAGGCACAGAGAGGAGAGACAGCAAAACACAGTAACAGCAGCTAGAGTACTTATATTGAGGATGAAATGTTAAGTCATCAATTACTCAAAAGAATGAGATTAAAACGGGATTTTAGTGCGGAGTTAATATTGGCATAGACATTGAGTTTATATCGGACAAGATAACCCAGATATTCTCTAAGAGGCTTTGAGACTCCGGGTGTGATATTCGATGGACTAGAAACGACTCAAAAATTGGTAAAGCACATCCTAGGGGCTTAGAGAAATGAACCCGTACTTTCAACCTGGCAATTTCAATGTCACCATCATTCATTGATGAGATTAGAATCCTTTTTTTTTTTGAGAAATCCCGGGGCATCTCGAGGTTCGGTGAGTGAAAGTATATGTTTGACAGCACTAGTACACACAAACTCACCTTTTCATTATCGTCTTAGGTACAACTGTGCCACAGTTCAGACCATCTCATCCTCTCTTCTGCAGGCTGTGCTTCTACTAGTAGTATTCAGATTTCGATATTGTAGAAAATGATTGATAGACATCACCAGAGCACATGAATGAGTGATCACGACCCTCACCCTCCTCATGGAGCGCGGCAAGGACCCCATGGGTGCCAGACTATTATTAGTTTATTGTTTTCGAAGGTATCTAGTCTGGCAGTCTCGATCGATGCAGATCCACCATCAAAATCTGCCCTAAAAGAATTCGAACACGCTCCCTACTAAGGGCACAGAAGGATACAATTCTACTTTTTCCCGCTGCCTTACTTTTCTCCTGCCTTCTTCCTTCCCTCGCGTTCCACTTCAAGTTCCCCGGTTCTACGGAGGATCTTGGTGATCATCTCATTCCCCAATTTGATCGCCTCAGGGAATCTCGGCGCAAAGTATTTCTGGGGTTTCTCGAAGCGCAGACGGTACGAGTTAAAGTCTCCGTTGGTGACTGCATCGCTCCAACCTCTAGCTGCGAACGTAAACTCAAGGTCGTCGCTGCGGAACGTCTCATCATCGAGTGCAAAGCGGATACAGTCGTCCAGCATCTCCGGCTGGCGGAAGAGGTACTCAGTTGCACCGAGCCAGAGACGGAATAACTATGATGTATTAATATGGAGTCGATGACTATTTGGAGGGAAAGAAGGGATTACGGGAGTGGAGCAGAGCATATGGTCGTAGGGTACTATCCCACACTTATGCCAACAATCCACCATTGCCAACAGAGAAAGATGGGAGTTCGGCTTTCTCTCCGCCTTAGGAATTCCGCTCAGCGAGAATTGGTCCAGTATCTCATCTCTTAAGAGGAGGTCATGGTCGCGCTGTCCGCCAAAGACAAAGTCGCCAGCTGCCTTGATGCGCGCAGCAAACTCCTCGCGTTTGCCTTGAAGGATGAGTTTAAACAACTCCGTGACCGAAGCAGCATATTGGCGGATTTGAGACTGCGCTGATGGGTTGAGGATGGCAAGGCCGGCATAAACGTGCCATTTGTTGCTGTAGATACGGAGCGTCACGTTGATTTTGACGTTCTCGATACCACCAGACCAGCGCTTTTCTTCCCATGGGAACTGGTGATTTGCTGTCCAGGCCGAACCCATGCTCAAGAATGCGGCGTGGGTAACGGCTTGTGTGTCGGCAGTGATGCGATCATGTTCTTTGGCGGTAAGGTGGACGAATGTGGGCTCGAAGCAGGAGAGGATGCGGGTAACGAGGGCCAAAGATTCATCTGAAGCTCGGTGCTGGATCAAGACCTAGGCAATCAATAAGTAATTGAAACACAGTGGGAATGTACAATGACTTACTAGAGGTTGTCCGCGTGGGGCGACGTTGGGGCCGTGAAGTGAGTGACACGATATGATCTCGACGTCTTCCGGGAGGTGGTTTTCGAATGCCGAGATTTCTGGAGCTTTGCATGACGTCTGACCACCGACAATAGCGCCGAGTTTGGTTGCTAGAGCTTGTCAGCAGGCTTTCCTTTTTATCCGAACAATTGAGCGAAAAAACGCACAAGGACCAAACTGAGCAACTACTGCGTCGATCAACTCCGCCTCCACCGAGTAGATGATATAGTCACTCTGCCTCGAAACCAGATGCCCATTAGAGTATATATGGACATTTTCGACCTCTTTGGAGTATCAGTACCACTGAAACCCACTTTTTCTTCTGCGTTGACAAGTTACCTGCGAACTCCGCTTTCAAGGCCTCGTACATGTCAGCGCGATCGCATGCATTGATGCTATTCAAAAAGTCAGGCACAACATGTCAAAGAAACGTGGGAGTAAGATGACCTACCGCCAACCAGCTGCCGCAATTCGACGCGCGTACATCTTTCCCATGTCGCCCATGCCGATAATCCCGATGGCAATAGCAGTGTCTGCACCATTGGAAGGACTCATGTTCGGCAGCTTACTTGGTCCGGGATGTTGAGATGTTGCAATTGCTGGCTTACTTTGGACACAGCAGATGGTGAGTGAATTACAGCTGCCTGACGGAGGGAGGATATTAAGTACTGGCTGGAAGGGCTGAAAGTTGATACGAGCTGAAGTTGTTAGTTGGTGGGGTCTGAGCGCCAAGCCTTAAGTTGAGATTTGACATATAAAATACAAACTATCACTGAGCTCAGTCAATCGCCCTTTTGAGTCTAGTTTGCAGCACCCAGCAAGTACTTGAGTAGCTCAATCCAGGAAGCACAGAAGTACAACCCCGTAATAAGAATCTCGGGAATGTCTTCGTGGTATGAATACAAATAGGTACATAAACATAACTGTGGATTGTCAAACAGCCAGCTAAATCAAATAGCCCTGACGCCGTCATCCCACCGTAACCATAACTCATAAAACACACAAGCATGGTCACAAATGCAAAGGATATACTTAGTGCTCAAAAAGGTATCCGATCGCTCAATTTGAAGCTTTAGGGTTGGTGTTCTTTTCCATGAGGCTTATAAGCTCGTCGAGGCAGGAAACAGTTTCTGCAGGATTTGCCACCCAGCTATCGGTACTGTCAGCACATATCCATGAGGGTGGAAGCGCGAAAGGACTTACACAGTAGTTCCAGCCATACGTGCTTTGAAGTCGTTATGTCCAGCAGAAAGGAATTGGTCTACACCCCATTACTATCACTCATCCAGGCACAATTACAATGAGTAACTCACCTCCAATATGCAACGTCTGGCCACCCGTAACGTTCCCAAAGAACCTCTGACAGCAAAGCACACCCAACCTCTTATCACCAATATCAACAAACACGTCATTTCCCCCATTGAAGGCACAGAACGGTAGTCGTTGCCCCACATCACTAAGTTCCAGCGTCTTTTGCGCTCCCAATACGGCTTCCTCGAGTTGTTCTCGGGCAAACTTGCCTCCTTTGGCGTGAATTATACCGACTGCGCGCTGCTTGCGAATTGTGAGGGCATCTAGACGCATTGCGGCAACTGAGTCTTCAAGGGAGTTCTGAGCAATGTCGAGTAGGCTCTGAACATCCTCATCCGCCCATGTCCGCATCTCATCGAGCTCCCATTCGGCGCGGGGGACTCCTTCGAGGAGGTTTGGGTGTGTGGGAGAAGACATAAACATATAAGAACTCTCTCCACCAAGGACGATGAGGTTTTTCTTCTGAGCATCTGTCAATCTCGGATCATCTCGAATCATCTCGAGCAAGCCACACAGCCGTTCCTTATATCGAGCACCGTCGGTATATCCAGCAGCCGTGACAATACCGATTCGAAGATCCCTCTCCAAGAGCCAAATGATCCTTGCAATTACGGGATTGGTCGGTACCAGACACTGTCCATCGTCGTAGAGCGTGACATCTCCATCGAACGTTATCAGCTTTATCGGGCCGTCCAGCGCTGCAAGTGACATTATTTGGGCGGTGTTCAGAATAAGCTGGAAGCTGGTTAGAGAAGTCAAGCTGAGTGACGAACTTGTGCTTACCCTAATATCGTTGAAACTGGGGGCGACAAAACGACGTGATGATATGGCTCGCCGCTGGTCTTGCTCCACGAACGCATTCTCTAGAAGTAACGGTGTAAAGAACCGGCCAACAGATGGAACCAGAAAACGAAGTTTCGACCGCTCTGGCGTTCCGGCTGCGTCGCAAGCAACTTTACAAATGTAAACATCATAGGAACACATAGGTAGCAGAGCAAGAGCTGCTTACTGTGATCATTTACTAGGCCCTCGATATCTCTCATGATCTCTCGGTACCGACGATGAGACTTGGTCACCATATCCCCAAATGACGCAGCGCTGGCGGCTGTTGGCTGGGAGTGGAGGACGAAAGGAACGGCAAGTAGGCCTTTGATGAATTCGATCAGGGCATCACGGCGGTGAGCCTGCGAAACTTGAAGTAGCGTCATTCAGTATGGAAGCTTCACATTACAATAGTTCAAGGGACACAATGGCTTGCCTTCAGGGCATATTCAACTCGGTATCTGCCGGGAAGGTAAAATTAGCTTAGCTCAAGCTCCAACAAGCCTATTGAAGTGTAACCTACCTGGTGGTCATTGTTTGCGTAGGAGAGCTTGTTGCAAGAGTAATTGAGTGATGGGATCGTCCTGGAGGGGTATGAACTTATATAAGGGAAGAGACAGCAAAGAGGAGGCCACGACGATCACGGCGCAGATGACCTCTTGTAAGCTGTTGGGAGGTTACTCCACGTCAGGGCCGCTCCTGCCGCGTTGAACTGATCAGGTCATAACCCAGCTCTCGTGGTTAGCGTATTGATTAAAGCCGATAGATACTTCATCCAAGGCAGGCACTCGCGACTGTGTGCTAATCGGGAGAGAGTTGCGTGAGCTGCGTTGATGTCCCTGTCCAAGCTCCACGTTCGGCGTCCAAGCTCCACGTTCGGCATCCAACCACCGAGGCTGTTGTCTCCAACGACGTCCCCACTTTATGCAGCCTCAGCCATGAATGTCACCCGTTAAGTCCAACGAACCTTGGATGTATCTATATTTGTGTATGACCGTTGAATACACTAACATATGCTTCGCGGGAAGATTGTCGCTCGCCTAATCATATAGGGAGCGCGGCCGTATTCGTATGGGTCACCATGTCACGTGATTATAAGAACTCTAAAGTGGTTCCTGCACCTGCAGGGAAGGGACTCATCAGTCATCACTTGTTACGTCCTCTTTCGTGTCCGTACTCGGGAGCAACATCAATTTAATTGCGCACTTGTCTACAAGATACCCGTTCCCCCTTCTTTTTCAACTTCACCTCACCTCCCTCATACCAACTACCCCAATCCTCTTCGTCCTTCATTCACTTGTGCGAATCGAATCCTAAACTCAATCCCACTTCTTTATATCTTTAATTAACCACCTGATTCTCTTTCCACACATGATGGCCGTTACCAAAGTTCAGCTCGAAGCCGAAGATCATACCCGTGATGCTGCCTTCAAGAAGGCCATGCACGGCAAGACAGCTGAGGAGAATGCTGGTTTCATTGCTATGTTGAAGAAAGACAAGGAAGCTCAGTCTGCCGCTGTCGATGAGTACTTTAAGTTCTGGGACGGAAAAGGAGCTGGTGCCGAGACTGAGCAGGATATGAAGGTATTACACTACCGCCACCACCTTGATCCCGGTCAATTTGCTTGCAGGGCACTGCATTAACATGTAATGATTGATATAGGAGCGTGTTGAGAGCTATGCTACCCTGACGAGACATTACTACAACCTTGCGACAGATCTCTACGAGAACGGATGGGGTCAATCGTTCCATTTCTGTCGGTTCTACAAGGGAGAGGGTTTCTACCAGGCCATTGCACGTCACGAGCACTACTTGGCTCACATGATGGGTCTCAAAGAAGGAATGAGTGTTCTCGATGTCGGATGTGGTGTTGGAGGTCCCGCCCGGGAGATGACCAGGTTCACTGGTGTCAACATTGTGGGATTGAACAACAACGATTATCAGATTGAACGCGCAACGAACTACGCTAAGTTGGCTGGGTTGAGCGATAAGCAGAAGTTTGTCAAGGGTGACTTTATGGTATGCACTGTCACTTCAACTTACACTGAGAATACGCTTAACGTTAATGTGCAGCAAATGTCCTTTGAGCCAAACTCTTTCGATGCTGTATACGCAATCGAAGCTACCGTCCACGCACCAAGCTTGGAGGGCGTCTACAGAGAAATCTTCAAGGTCCTGAAGCCCGGTGGTGTATTTGGTGTCTACGAATGGCTCATGACGGACGACTATGATGCGTCCAACCCCAAGCATCGCGAAATCTGCCACGGTATTGAAATGTAGGCTTTTGATAAGTCTATTGCTATTTATGCTGTTGCTGACTGACGAATCAACAGTGGTGATGGTATCTCCCAGATGGTTAAGATTTCGGAAGGTCTCCATGCCATTAAGGCTGCTGGATTCGAGCTCGAGTTCCACGAGGATTTAGCGCAGCGCCCCGATGAGATCCCATGGTATTACCCCTTGGCCGGTGATCTGAAATACGTCCGCAGCGTCAGTGACTTATTCACCGTCTTGCGCATGACCAAGATTGGTCGTGGAGCTGTACACAAGTTAGTTGGAGCTTTGGAAATGGTTGGTATCGCGCCTAAGGGAACACAAAAGACGGCAGACACGCTTGCTGTTGCTGCGGACTGCTTAGTTGCTGGTGCAAAGGTACATCATGAACTTCCATTTAATATCCCCCGACACTGCTAATTGAATTGCAGGAGAATCTCTTCACCCCTATGTACATGATGATTGCGCGGAAACCTTTGGATGCATAAGTGCCTTGAAAAGATCCTGTTTTCTACAAGTATTGAGTTTGATTTATGTATAAATGTGTGGAATGTCGATGTATTTTAGACCTTGTATTGCCCCCCCCCCGGTG
>Ga0307515_10005601_pt1 | contig 25382 bp, 10 predicted proteins | sample 17_EM_MG_FD_194513 | JGI IMG/M metagenome (GOLD analysis project Ga0307515, IMG submission 194513) | Populus trichocarpa ectomycorrhiza microbial communities from riparian zone in the Pacific Northwest, United States - 17_EM | ecosystem: Host-associated > Plants > Roots > Unclassified | place... | reverse complement strand
AAACATATAAATACAGTAAAAAAAAAGTAATTTTAAATTTTTTAGTCTCATGGATCTCATTAGAAAATATAGGGTTGTTTAAGGTGTGAGCAAAGATAACCTAAAAATCAATTCATCTTTCTAAGGTTTGGCTAAGTCTTTGAGGTTAGGTTGTCATAAGTCATAATAAGTCATTCAATTATCGATCTCCAACAATAATCTATACGAATCACAATATTAAAAATCTTCTAAACCTTTTTAGAAGAGAATGATTGATATACGCTAACTCTTTTCTTTTCTTTTGTTTTAGTTGTATATGTTAAGACAAATATCAGGCATAACATTTTATTTATAGAATAAAAAAAACCTTATATTCCATATTAATAAAAAAAAATATCATTTTCCCCTTTAAAAATATCACATATATTATTTAAAGACAATTATTAGAAATTTGTGCAATCAAGTCCCTACTTGATTTTTCTAAGTCAATAATTGTAATCCCTTGTTATTAAATTTTAGTCTTTAATTTCCAAAACTTATTTATAATTAAGTCATACTTGATTAATTATCTTGATTTAATTTTGTACTAGTAACTCTTAATATTTGTGACCCATTAGGTTTCTAATATATTACACCAAATATAAATCATAATCCTAATCATAATCATAATAGGATCAAATAAATTAAAAAATTTAACTCACTTTTAATTCAAAAAACTGATTAATTTATATTTGAAGATCAAATGCAACATCTACTAAAATGTCATGATCCTTCAAATATTAGGAAAGTCATATATAGTTTAACTTAACCTTTCAATAGCTAGTTTCTTAGTTTAGTTATTGTTCATTTATCAAGAATGTTTGTATATAGTTATTAAAGCATAGAGTATGTATGCTCTATGAAATATGTTTATTTTTAATATCATAATCATTGATTCTTCAAATAAGATTTGAGCCCTTTTCAAGTTTCATTTTGTCTTGCGCAAGGATTTTACAATCAATACTATTTAAAAACATGTATAAAATTTCTCTAATTCACCTACGGTGATGAATCATCTTCTAATTACTTAAATACCTTCATATAGTTTATGTTATACCTAATATGTGTCCATTTTTTTACCTTTGATTAAGGGAACATATAGTTAGTATCAAAATATAACATTCTCTTTATAAGATAATTTAGTGATTTCAAATTTAAGAATCACTTACACAACTGTCACATGAGTCTTTCTATATATATGAGTAATCTCTATTGGGTTTAGTGTACTTGTTATTTTACAAGCACCTGTTTATTAGTTGTAAGTATCTCTCACACATCACCTTATGAGAATATCTATTTCCTTTCATAAAGAAAAAAAAGTGTATAAGTCTTAATAGCTCCAATTAATGTCCAATCTTAATAGAGCATTGACTAGAAACATTTGGAACAATGCTTTGATACAATAAGATTCCTCATAATTATTGTCATACTATGACAAAACATTGTAGGACTCGACAAATGTTTGAAGGGAAAAACAAAAATAAATGGAGCCGCCACCTGGTAATTAAAGGAAATGAGAAATCCTAAAATAGACACTAATTCTAGAAATTCAGGCACTGTATTAGTTATGCTTAAGAAAAAATAAACATCACTCTTACCGTATCCTTTCAAATAAAAGATTACCTTTAGTATGTGTTTTCCTAAATTTATCTTATTCATGATATTGATTGCCTAACTTTATTTAAAATTTTATTCATGATTTATTTTAATGAAAAATAGTATCGGTCCTTGAGAATAGGAGAATCATTGATAAAACAAAAATTTGATGTTAATCCCTAAAAATAGAAAATTTTGTTTATTTAGGAGAATATTTTACATTAATGCCTAAAAGTAGGCGATTTTATCAGCTTAGAAAATCCTTGATGTTAATCCTTAAAATAGGTGACTTTATCAATTTTAAGAAATCCTTGATGTTAATCCTTAAAATAGGTGATTTCATCGATTTTATAAAATTCTTAACATTAATACATAAAAATGAGATTTTGTCAATTTTACAAAAAGAAATTTGATTTCATTAAAAAAAAAACAGAGATTTTAATAACGAATTAGACTATCCTAAAACACTATATTAGACTTATCTTAGATTTTTGAAAGGGTTTTGGAATGTCAGCCCATAAGAACCTTTTTAATATGGACCAAATCTTAATGGGTTTTATAAACAAGTTATAAAACCTTATATAAAAACAAGCATTATAGTAATTAATTTTTGTTTTTCTTCTTTTTTAGAAATGGGGAGATGCCATAGTAAAATGAGAACATGGAAATAACATGTCAATTACAAAACTTGCATGAATACTAATTAAATGCAAAAATATATTTTTTGATTTGTGAGAGGTTTGGCCAAAATGCATGGAATTTGAAACACATTTTTTAGCATGAACATGAATATGAAAATAACTACATGCATAGGAAATAAAACTCTAGATAACAATTAAATCCTAAGAATAAAAGATCTCAAATCTCATATTATTCATTCATGCATCATCTAAATAAACAAAAACATGTCATGATTTTTTTCATAATCAAGAAAGCATGCAACACTTGAACTAGAGTCTTTTGCATGCATCATCATTTAAAAACAAAGCATATTTCAAAACCCTAACTTTATCATTCCAAGTCTAGGTTATAAGCAAACCTGAAAACACAAGTTTTGATTTTTCTTTCATGCATTTGTCTTCTAATTAAAATTATCATATTTATTCTGATTTTTTTTAAAATAAGAGGCATGAAAAACCTCAATAACACACAAAAACCCTAAAAAGCTCAAATTTAAATTTTTATCCATGCATTTTTCACATACTTAACCATCATATTTTTTGTATTTTTGATATAAAAAAATATGCAATGTCTAAATTTATCCTAACTAAGTCTAAAAACACCTTTTTTTTTTTTTATCTTGTTCATGTATTTTAAAATAAAATGTAACATTATACACTGTTTTTCCATAAACCCTAAAGAAAGAAAAAGAAGAAAAAGAGTTATGACTTACTTCAATGATGGTTTCAGCAGAATATAGAGGTGTTATACAAGCTTCTAATGGCTGTTATGGTGGTTAGCTAGTGGTGGAGATGATTATGGTGGTTTTTTTCTCTCTAAATAAGGGTTCCTCTTTTATCTTTGGTTAATACTTATTTTTCTTGCTTCTTTCTACCCCTTAGAACTCTTTGGTTTTAAATGAATCGATTTAATGACCAAAAAACCACATTATTTTCTTCCTTATAATTTGGGTTTTTTGGTGTTTCGGCATGGTCTCTTTTCTTTTCTTTCCTTTTTCTTTCTCTTATACAAATTGGTTTGCACTTAAACCTCTCTTATCCATTATCTCTCTCTCAAGTTTGAATTCTTTCTCTTTATACCCCCCTTCTTGCTCACCATGTCCCTCTATTTATAGGCAGGGAAAGGTCTTAGAACTTTTTTAGATGAGATAATCTTGTTTATTGATCTTATTGAGTCAATATTGGCCATCCACCATTGTTGTACACTTTGTACACCATGTTAAGATTGGCTACTTTGGCATGTATTTTCTACCATCATATGGAGATAATAAAGTGGGTCTTTAGATGAAAATGAAATACAAGTGCATAGGAAGAGGTGGGTGTGTTTGTTGTCATTTAATGTTCATGTGAGAAAGAGAAACTTGTATTTAAAGTTGGGCTAAAAATAGCTGCAAAAAAAAAAAAAAAAACAAGAACAAAAGTCATACATGCATGAGGGAGATGACAATCACGCCATGCTTTTGAAATAGCATTGTTTGGTGCCTTTAATTTTCATTTTCAACAAGAAGCATAATTATATGTTCTTGTACTTGTTTTATTTCTTGTGTTATTTTTATTTACATCAGTTGATATTAGAGCCCAATGATTCTTGGTGTTTAGTGTTGTGTGCTGAAATAATCATGGTTGAATTAGATCGTAAAGCATAACATGTTTGGACAAGAGAGGATGAAGAGGTTTTCTATCGGAAGAGAAATGTTCAAGAACTGGTGATAGAAGAAATGCAAGGACATATTACAAAATTTAAAAGAGGTGTTCAAGAACTGGTGATAGAAGAAATATTAGGACATATTATAAAATTTAAAAGAGGTGTTCAAGAACTAGGGATAAAAGATATTCAGAGATAGATTGCAAAATTAAATCGTATGTTGGCAAAGGTGAGGAGCCTATTGTAATTGTGCGTATTTCTAAAGAACTCAAACGCGACAACGGTTTGATAATACAATATGATGACAACGCTGTAGTTGTAATTGATCAAGAAGAAAATCCAAAGGGAACTCGAATATTTGGTGCAATCTCTCGGGAATTGAGACAGTTAAATTTCACCAAAATAGTTTCATTAGCACCTGAAGTATTATAAAATAAAGCATTATAAGAACATTATAGGATCAACCATCAAGATTCGATGAGGAAGAAACTCAAGATGTCATCGAGGGTTGTATAAATCCTAAAAATATTTAAATTAGGATCTACAAGAATTCTCTCATGAAAATGAAGAACACTTTAATACTCCAGTAAAAATATTTTAGAGCTAACCTTTAAGATATTAAAGTATAAGAAATTTTTAGCCACAAAAAAATCAATGGACCAGCCTAATGTTTATTGCCAATAATCAAGTGTCAAAAGTTGATGCTTAAAGAATTTCAAGATAGATTAAACCTAATTTTCAGGTTTTCTAATTTATTTAAGTTAGATTTTAGATTTATTTAAGAAATTATAAACCTTTAAGATAGATAAATTACCTTTTTTTCAACATAATTTCATGAACTATAATTTCTAAATCTATACAAATTATTCATAATAAACCAGAAGCAAACAACTTGTATTCCTTTTAATACATTTCCTTTCTAACAATCATATATTTCCTAATTTATAATTTCCACGAGTACAATCTACTATAGGTTTTTGTTCAGAATAATCACATGAATCCTTATAATTAATTACCTTGACATCTTCTAATCGCTTCTCGTGACCTCTTCTCAGACCTGATCTCTTTCATAGGTTCATAGGTCTATTTCATTATTCATAATTCGAGCTCTTACCAAAAAAGGTGTGTAAAGATTTTGTTTTAAGAGAAGAAGGCATTCATTTTGTTACGTTAAAAAGCTCTTTTAATCATTAAAGAAACACTAATCATCTCCTTTCCTTGTCTCCTAATCAACTTTTAAAAAATAATAATAATGAAATGAAATGAAAATCTGATATCAAGAGCAAGCACCCTCTTCTTTTGCCATAGAAAGATGGTTATTTCATTAAAAAAAAAAACTATTATTATCATTTTCCCTTTTTTTTTTCTTTTTTACATCAAAGAAAAAGGTAGACCCAACATGTATCAACCAAAATTTCCAATCAATTCCTTCGACCAAAACTTTCCTCTCTATGTCAATTAATTCTATCAGCTCAATCGACACTCCCAAGTCACGGGACAGTAAAGAAGAAGAAGAAGAAGCACCTCAAACAAACTTAAACTGTCCACACACCAGATGTTTGATAACATACCCCACTCGAAACTCCCTCTAAATTTTCCGCCCCATCGCCTTCGCCACCCAGATAAACCTCTCCACTCATCCCAGACGGCCCTTCAAACAACCCAGATTCCACAATCCTCTCTGCAGCTTCCAAAGTACTCCCCCTTCTTGCATGCCTAAAAGCAACCTCCCTAATCTGCGCGGGAGGCATTATCTCTGTCGTTGCAGGAATTTCCGGTACATTCGATGGAAAATTAAACGTCGCCGAAGGCCCACGTAAACATAAAACAGCAGCATCATATGCTCTTGCTGCTTCCTCTGCGGTATTATATGAACCTAACCATATTCTATTTCTACTGTTTGGTTGCCTTATTTCTGCTACCCATTTTCCCCACTTTCTCATCCTCACTCCCCTGTAACGCCGGTTATGAACCCTTCTCTCCCTTCTCTCTCTCACCATTTTTTTTCCTTTCCTTCCAAGAGGGCTTTTCTTATCTTGCCATGAAGAGAGACGGTGGATGCTTATAAATAACGTCACGGGAAGTGGGAAACGGAATGAGTAAGAGGGTGCGGATGCCTGTAAGATTGTCACGTGGAGAGGTTCTATCATATTGAATGAGATGGGGGCACGAAGAGCTACAAGATGCTTACACGTTGACGAGATTATTGTGACCGTGTGGAAAAGTTAACATGTGGGTGCGCCCGTCCATGCGCCTCTTTTTTTATAGTTATCAGGTCCTCATTGACTGGTCAATTATATTCTTCTTTGCTGCCAAATTTTATTGACGGCAGGTCCTTTAATTTATTTTTCTTTTCAATGCTAAACACCTCTGTATTTATCATTTTTTTTCTTTTTTTAAAAAATCCGAAAATGCCATAATCATCAGCCTTTTGGGATATGGGAAAATGGGTATAAAAAATTGTAATTATAAAGGCGTCTTCTTTTGACAACATCTAGAGGCATTTTTCCTCCGTTGGGAGAATGTGAGCGTTCATGTTTTGAAAGTGATGCATACCGATTTTTAGAGAAAACCTATTATTTTTATGACTCTGAATCCAATTAATTTTTTAATATAAAAAATATACGAACGATGTTAACATATTTTCAAATAAAAAAATTAATTATAAATTCAAAACATAAAGTATATTGGATGTATTTTTTAAATATTAAAATAAAAACATCTAAGATTCATCTAAGTTAATCTGTCAAATTTGAAATTTAAATCAAGAAACCATGATAATCTTATATATAGAAAGTAAATAAAAAAAATTTATGAAGATCAATCTCTAATCAATTTGATATTGGGTGGAATTGAAAAAAAAATATTAATTAAAAAAAGGATAAAAAAACTACTCGAGTCAATGTAAGTTAACATGTTAAACCCGCAACCCGGATCATGAGATCGGGATAACTCAATAGAAAGCATATATAAAAAAAAATTATGAAATCTAATTTCCAACCAACTTATTGTTAATTGATGAAATAAAAAAAATCAACTAAAAAAACAACTCAAGTCAACCTGGGCTAACATGTTAAGCTCGTGACCTAGGTCATAAGACTGAGATAACTTCAAAAAAATCAAATAAAAAATTACAAAGCTCCATTTTCCAACAGATTCAATGTTGAAGATTGAAATTAAAAAAAAATTAAATACATTAGATCGGGTTAACTCCACAAAAACCAAATTGAAAAAGAAATTACAAAATCTAATTCCCAAACAGCTTAATATTGAAGGATGAAACTGAAAAAAAAAACGTTAAATAAAAAAATTGAGTTGTTAGAAGGTGAAACAGAAAAAAAAAACATTCAATTAAAAAAGGACCCCAAAAAATAAATCAAGTCAACTCGGGTTAACCAACTAAACTCGTAACTTGAGTCATAAGATCTGGATAACCCTATAAAAACAAAATCGAAAACAATTGCAAAGTCCAATTAAAAGAAAAGAAAAATAAACAATTAAAGTCAACCCGTGTTAACCTGCTAAACTCATATGAGATCAGGATAACCACATAAAAAGTAAATAGAAAAAATATATGAATCTCAATTTCTATCCAACCCAATATTGAAAGATGAAATAAAAAAATCAATTAAAAAAAACAATAAGAAAATGATCTCAGTCAACTTGAGTTAACTTGTTAAACTTGTGACCTAGTTATGAGATCAAGATAAATTCATAGAAAATAAATCAAAAAATATTATGAAGCCTCACTTCCAATAGATCTAATGTTGAAGGTTGAAATCGAGAAAATAAAATTAAATCCATGAGACTAATATATAACCTAACAGAAAAAAATTTACGAAGCATAATTTTCAAAACAACCTAATATTGAAACATAAAATAGAAAAAAAATTAAAAAAAAAAAGAAGATTGAGTTGTTGAACGGTGAAATGAAAAAAAAAATTAAACAAAAAGAAGTTTTTTAAAAAAAAACACAAAACACTAATCCAAATATTTTATAGGTGTGGCTACCGTCATTTAGCCACACCCTTTAGTATTTTGTTAATTATTTAATTTTTAATTTTTTTATTTTTTCTCTATTACACTTGGTTATTTTATTTTTATTTAATTTATAAATCCTTATAATTACTTTATAATTATTTATTATGATATTTTTCTCTCTAAAAGATAGGTCTCAAAACTAGTATAAATAGGGTTAATTAGCTTTTATTTTAGTAAGAACAAATCCATTAATAAATATGAATTAGAATTCTAATTGTAAGACCCTTTTATTTAGCTTGTATTTTAGCATACTACATTATAGAAAAATATTTAGTAGTAAAATATGAATTGGGGTTTTAATTTTAATACATTTTACACTAAAAAAAATTTTATGTGTTAGTTTTTATTTTCTTCTTATCAGTCAATTAATATTAAAGTTATCAACTATATTATCATGAAGTTTAGATGATTTATACTGTAACTATATGATATATTTGACCGGTTTTATGACGGTGAAACATTAACCTTGAGAGTAGCTACCATCAAATTAGGATCGAGTCGAGAAATGAAAGGAAGACAATCTTTAAGACACAAAATGAGTTGTATAAATGGTTAGTGATAGCCATTTAGCATGTCCAATGAGCAAGTTTGTACTAGTCTATTTTGATAATATCTTGATGAATAACCCATCCTCGGAGTTGCACAAGGAGCACCTGTAAGCTATCATTAATACATTGATATAGGGATAGTTGTATGAAAATCACAAAAGATATATGTTATTTACCAATACTATAACCTTGTTAGGTTTTGTGGTACTTGTTAGTGGTGTGTAGGTAGATCAATCTAATGTGATAACAATTATGGAATGGCATGCTTTAAAAAGTATCCATGTGCTAGTATCTTTCTATGGGCAATTCATCTACAATTTTAGTGCAATAATTAGACATGTACCAGACTAGATATATTTTGTTGCATCTCAGTGGACGTCGCGGCGGGAGCCAAAAATATATCTTGAAAAATTGAAGGCGCCACCTAGTAATTATAAGAAACTAGAGATTCTAAAAATTAATATTGGTTCTAGAGATTCAGGTAAAAGGTTAGTTATACTTAAGTGAAGAACAATGTCACATTTACAACATCTTTTCTTACAAATGGTTACCATTAGTATGTGTTTTCTCCTTAAATTTGTTTTTTTGATTGTCAATTAATTATCCTAATTATTTTTAGCTTTTTATTTATTTTTCTATTTCTAAATACTTGGTTAAAATTTTGATGTTAGTCTTCAGACTCGTTAGAAGATGATATCAATCCCTAAAAATAAAAATAAAAACTTGTCAAATATGTTGACATTAAGTTTTTAAAAGGATTTTCATTGAAATTGCTAAAAGGAGGCGTAACTTATATTTAATTTTAAAATCTGAATATCAATCCCTTTTAAAAAAAATGTTAATTAAGTTTTTTTTTGAAGTGGACATTAGACCCATAAATTGGTAAAAAAAACATTGAGATTGGATTTTGGTCATAAATTTTGGTTAATTTTCAAAACAAACTTGAAGGTTGCTATTATTTTATGAATTTTAACAAGATTATATTCATCTAATCAAAATTATTAAATTATATGTTTGTAAAATATTACAGAATGTTTTTTTTATGAGAATATCACTACCAATAATAATAATAAAAAATAAACTTTCACAATAAAAACATCAATATACATGAAATTTAAACACATCATTTATTCGGGATTCAAAAGTGATACTTGGGGTGGGAAAACACTAGAAATCGCTGAAAAAGTAACACTGGCCACGTGGAGAGCGTGCAATCCACCGCTGGCTAAATGATTTTGCTGGATTGAATGCACGCTTCTGGTTCACGCGCCAGATAATTATTCCCTGCACAACAAAGATAAAATGCTCTGGTTTAATTTACTTTAGGCTGCGATTTGTTTTTTGAAAGTTTTTTTTGAAATATTATTTTTTAAATTTTTTTATGATTGTTTTTTATTGGAAAATTTAGTCAATGAAAAATATTTTTCAGTAAAAAAAAAAATTTTGGTTTTATTTCTAGAAAAGTATTTTCCTTTTATTTTGGACGGAAAACACTTCGTAGAAATTATGAAAAATTTAGAAATATCATATTATTTACTGATTATATCAAATTTAGTCCTTAAATTTTTTATTGCAATATATATTTTATTTTGAATTTTTTTTAATTTCATCCCTTAAAATTTAATTTTTATATTAATTTTAGTCCTTATTTTTATAATTATTATTTGCTTTTCTCTTATCATTTTTTAATTGAAATTTTTTATTTATCAAATTTGATTCTTATTCTTTTTATTGTTACTTATTTTATTTGAAATAATTTATGAAATATTAATTATTATTATTTTAATTTCTTTATCTTTTAATTTTTTTATTTTTTAGAGTTGATCTCAATTATTTTAATTATTATTTATTTTATTTGAAATATATTGTGAAAAAATATATTTTTTTAATTTCATTCTTATTAAACTTTTTAATTTATAAGATTTGTTTTTTATTATTTTAATAAACTTAAAAATAAATAAATTATTAATAAATTATTTTCCAACTTATTTTTTATTTTTTATGATATAATTAAAAATTAAAAATATTTTTAAATTTACTTTTCATTGCACTATTAACTATAAAAAATAATTTATTTTTTTAAAATTCACTTTTCGCAACAAAAAAAAAATTCATTCCAACACGTTAGAACTCTCAACGTATTTCAGCCTCTCTGAAAAAGATCGTCGGGAGGGGCAGCCGTGAGGGATTACTTCGTGGTATTTGGTTCTAGACGGAGCTCTCGGTCTGGAAATCGAGGGGTCGTCGTTTTGGGTCTTGTCACATTAGATAGATGGGTTGTTGGTGTTGGAGAGCAAAAAGAAAAAGGATAATAGGCTTGTGGTAACAAGGGCTCTTATGGGCAGTGGCTAATTTCGGCGTGGCTGTTGGGACTGGACACACTGTGGAGATGGCGAGTATAGGGGTATGGTGGTCTCGGGTGGAGACTGACTTGGGAGAGGTGGTTTGCTGTGGATTCTTGACCAACGGTGGGAGGCTGGTGGCTAATATGGTTGTTGAGTTTTACGGGTCTGTGGTAGCTGTTGAAAATGGGTTTACAGAGTGGGTTAAGGGTTGTGTTTGTGAGGCTGTTCACGGTGAAGGGACTTCTGGTTGCAGCTGCTGTGAGGGCTGTTACGAGGGTGGTTTTCGCTGCCTGTCGTAGTGATGAATGGCTAAAGAGGTTGGTTGGTGATACGGGTAAAGGGAAAAATCTGAGTTTCAATTGGGAATAATCTATTGAAATTAATTTTGAAGTTTTTATTGAATTGTTCTCTGTCTTCTAAATATTTGCATATAAGTATATAACTATTAATTTAAGGTGTTTATTTTTAAAGTATTTTAAATTATAATAAATACATGTTTGGAGTATTATAAGCCTAATTTCAAGTTTGTTTTTTATCATGCTTTTCATGTTTTTATTTTTACTTTTTTTCTTCAAACATGGTATCAGAGCTAGTTTAATCTAGTGAACTTTTAGAGAAACTAAAGAATGTGAAATCCCAAAATAAAATGGATGGACAAATGACATTTTTAAAAAAATAAAGATGCAAGATGATAGTTTCTAACAAGAGAATTGAGACCTTGTATCAAAAGGAGATAAAAAAAGCCTAAGAAAGATGCTTAGTGCAAGTTGCACAAAAGATAAGATGCGGTACAAGAAAGACCGTGCATGAAAAAGAGAAGAGTTAACTCTTCCTATAAAAGATGAGAAATGGCCAAAGAGCCATGACAAGAAGAAGGCACCCACTTGAAAAAATGGAATGGTCACTTGAAGAGCCAAATATTGAAAAGAGATGTTTTGCTAGAGAATTGTGGCAACAATCACAAGAGGAGAAAATGGTGAGGAGTAGTCATGTTCAGACAAAAAAAAATAATTGAAAAAAATAAAATTAAAAAAATGACAATGGAATGTCATTAGCTAGCCATGATGAAAGAAGTGGCTAAAATAAAGATGCAGGAGAGCTTCTCAAGATGAAGATGAAAGTTAATTCTAGAAAAAAAAATTTAATTATAAATGCAATGTGATAAAAAAAAATGAAAGAAGATATTGAAAATTATCGTAAAAGGATCCTCCATCGCATTTTAAATTTCAAGAATTGTGACACTTTTAAAATTAAGGGGAGTGGTGTAATTAATTTTGAAGTTTTTATTTAAAGTGTATTTTAGTTCTTCTATGTATCTTCTAAGTATATGCATGTAACTATTAAATATATGCATCATCGGTGAAAATGAAGTTTGAGAATTTTTTTTGTCATAATTGATGTTTAAATTGAAGAGTAAATTGAGAAAAAGAGCTTGGTTTGATTTAATTTGGCTAGATTTGTAATTCAAGAATGATGTTGAAACAAATATATTTATGCTAGTCTAGGATAATTCAAGTATAAATATATGTTCGAGAATTTTTTGAATAAAATAGAAAATATAGCTATGGTTAAAACTGGGCCAATTTAGCTATATTTTCTAGTATTTTAATTTTTTTCTATTTTCTATCTTTTATGATTTTTTAGTAATTTTAGTTAATTTTAATCATTTAAATAGTTGGAATAGGGGTGGTAAAACTATATATTGGGCAAGAGAAAATAGTGAAGAGAAACTAGGGTCAGCTATTAAATTAAGACCATAGGTGTAAAAGGAAGATGACAATAAGAGAGGAGTATGAGAGAGAATACAAAATGGTGACCACGATGATGAGGAATTGGAAGAAAGCATAGAAAAATGAGAAGGCGGATGACTTGATATTAGAGTATTGATGATTAAACAATCACAAGTTTAAATCTCACCATCTTCATTCTAATTAATTAAATTAATAAAATTAAGCACAAAAAGATAATGGTGTTATGCAAGTTTTAAGTTTAAATAGCTTTTACTGAAAGAGTGTGTTTAAAAATAATATAAATTATATCTTTAAATCTCATTTAATAGTTTAAAATTTTAAATTATGATGATTATTTAATATCATGACACTATTATGTATAATCTAAATTTTTGAATTGTGATGGTTATTTAATACCGTGAGCTCTTTTTAACCCTAGTGTGCATAACCAAATTGAGGATTTGAGCTACATGTACAAACTGTAGGATGTGGTAATTTATGTCTTCTAGCAGCTCTATTTCCATATATAATAGTAGAACGTTTTCCAATGTTTCTGCTGGGAGTGGTATTTCAAATTCTCAACATTGTTTAACCATCTCATTGGTCGAGTTTCTATGCTGGTAGCGAAGTTGTGAAGAGCCTACCTAGATCAATATTATCAAGAAAATCAAGAGTAGATGAGATGACTTGTTGCAGCTAGCATACAGAAGAAAATTATTAACAGAATAAAAACTTTGATAAACAGGCCTGTTCTTAGTAAATTAATGGCATCTATTTTTTCCCTGATTGTAAGCAGCTAGGAGTAAATGCAATTGATGATTGATCGATTCCATATTGTGTGACAGCTTCATTTTGGCTGTTAGGATTGTGGACATCTAGATTGACGTGTGAAGTAACTTAGATTTCTGAAATGCATGTTCTATTTTCTTTCCGGGCAACCGTGATTGTTTTTTATTTGTTAGCAGAACAATAAGGTTGACCATATCTGAAACACTGAGAGAAGCAAGCAAACAAAGATTATTAAATGCTTTGAAGCTAGCTGACCACACGGTTGGAAACATAAAAGTAAGCAGACCATTCCCTTTGGGGTTCGCATGATGTCTGTTGTTTGATGGGGAGAAAGAAGATAATCATGGTAGACTTTAATTTACTTCCTCTCCTTTGCAGCAATGAAGGTACACCAGCCTCCTTCCTTGAAAATGAGTGCTACAAGAAGTACGGGAAGAGTGGGAAAACGTTCTGCTATTCTCAAGTGGCAAGTGCAGTAAGGTGGCTATTAACCGCAACTGCTTGTGGGATTTGACTAGGAGTATAGAAACAAGAGAATATTGCATTTGGGGTTGATAGAAAATGCTAGATATTGGACTTTAAGTGAATGGGGTTTCACCAATGCGAGGTATTAGTTTCGTGTTTCTTTTTCTATACAATTCTTTGAAAGATTTAAGAGTTTTAATCATGGAATATATATTTATGTATGTATGTGTATACTTTGATGATACGGGAGTCTATATGTATCTTTATCCACTGACTGATTTTAAGCTTTAAGAACTCGGTCTCCTACTCTCTCCTTGTCTGTGGTATATTAAGGTGGTGGAGCTTTAATTTGCTCTGTTTTGTGGAGGATTAAGTGTATCAATTTGGCTTAGCCTAACTAGTGTCTCCAGATGTTCATGCACATTCTCTTGAGAAAGTGGTTAAAAGAATAAAAAGATAACGCTTCGCGGTGGAAGATCTGTTCTGTTTGGTCCACATTCACTGAAAGACCAGAGGACATGCCGCATTCAATACTTAATTCCCACATGAACATCATGCCCTAGAACCCGCATATTTTAAGATATTAATGATAATTTAACAAGAAAAAGTTATTTTATTGATATTAAATTTCAAGACAATAACATACAAAATCTACAAACTTAACACCGTAGTTGTGATGTTTAAGTCTAAAGGTAAAAAAGAATGCCTTTTAAAGATGGTCCCTCAAGTAAACCTTACCTGGGAAAAAAGAATTTTGTCAGTGATTCTAGGAACTAAAACAATCCAGAATTACCGACCAAAAAATAAGTTTCTTTAGAAATTCCAAAGAAACGAACCTTGTTCTAAGACACCATCAAGATTGGTCTCCTCTCCATAATCAAGATTAGGAATTAATGATGGTGGGAAAAAATCATTGTAAAGATCATCAAAACCCTGAAATATCCCATATTCCGTGGAGTGATTACACGAACCCGTATTCATTAACATATCCAAAAACGGCCCATCCCACATCAATTCACCACCTTCCATCTGGACAGTCCCATCAGATACAACCGAAGGACAGGGAGATTCTGCTCGAGATTCGGATACAGATACGGATTGATCTGTTTCAAACCGGTCCGGTTGGCTTCTCTGAGGCTCCGAATTGGCAAACCTTGCTGCAGCTTCTTGAATCTCAGCTGGAGAAAGTGACCTGCCACCCGCTATGTTTGGAGGGTTCTCCGGAAAATTAAATTTCGCAACTCGACCGCGTAAGCAGAAAAGGGCGGCATCGAAGGCTCGTGCGGCCTTTTCTGCAGAATCATACGACCCTAACCAAATTCTTTCCCGGCTATTCGGTAGCCTGATTTCTGACACCCACTTACCCCATTTTCTTTTCCTAACACCCTTGAATTTTGAGTCGCTTCTCTCTGCAACTGGCTTCTCGACGCTGTGCTTCACCATTTATGGTTTTAGTTTGTATGCATGTAGTGATTTGTTTTCCTCTTAGTTGATCTTAGAAGAGGATGTGCTCTCTGCTTTTGTGGTGGTGTTTGTTGTGAAGGGATTCTGCGGCTCTCTGGTTTATATATGTGTGCCTGATGGCTGATGGCTGAGGGCCGATGGCAGTAAAGTATGTCCATGACAGTAAAGGGTCAAAAAGGATGAGGCGCGTTGAAAAGAAAAGCCGAAAAAAAGCAGTGAAGCTGACACGTGGAGGATGAGTAAGTTATTGTCTTAACGCGGGGCTTTGAAAGCACGTGTGACTTTTATTTCTCGTGGTTCAAATTATCTACAACAAAAATAAAATACTCAAAATCCAGAGAGGGTGATGATGCTAAAGGACAAAGCTTTACAACCATCGCCTCTTTTATACTTATCAACTCTATGCTTGGGGTCAGGCCATTGTTTGTCCCTTGTGACGTGGAAACTCGTCCCCCTTCTTCGATCTATTCATTGATCACGCACATACGTTAGCTTGAATATTCATGTTATTAAAAAAAAATCTTTACTACATTCCAAGTAAATAAAGTTAATGTGACATAAATTTAATTTCTTTATAGTTTCATCAAATTGTTAATGCATAGATTTATATTCGCGGTTGAAGCCTCAATTTTTTAGAGGAATTATTGCTATACAGATGCTTCTAAGTTCCAAACTACTGAAATGAGACTTATCAGGACGCCAAAATTCAATCAAAGATGGAAGCTCCGTTGTTGCTTCTTTAGTCGAGCAATGATCAAGTCACGGAGAACGTAACAAGGCAAGAAATCCATGCGTCATGGCTACAACGCCAAGCAATGCGTAAGCTAAGTCTAACGCGTATGCCCAGCTCGTGCAATGCGTCATGGATGAGCTCTTTGGGAGTCAATCCACGACGCTACTTTGAAATTCTCTTGTGAACTGTAAAAACTCAACGCACAGGGATTATTATAACATTTTAAATTCCCATCCAACTAGCCAGCCAGCTAGAGTATAACTATGCCGTTGACAGTAAGGAAAAAAAAAAAAGAGCCCATCAATCTGGAATCAGGCTAGGCTATTGATTGTCAAGTGAATAGTCTAGCAATACTTGTATGATTTAATTACCTGCTAACAAATTAGTTTTTAATACAAAAGAAAGACGTGTTAGTGTTATAGGTGCTTTTTTTTATCATAAAATTGTTAGTTGAAGAATGTAAAGTTGATGTATGCATATCCTGAATACAATTGATTAAAAAAATATATGTTAATTGATAAATTAAAAACAAATATATGAAAACTAGTTAAAAACTTAAACAGGGAGTTTATTTTCCAAGTAAAAAAATTTAAAAGAAATAAAATATAAATATCTTATCTTATCTCGACTGTTTTTTTTATTTTATTGACTTTTTTTATATTTATCTTGGATATTTAATCTAGTAGCTAAGTACACATGATTATCGGTCTTATAAATACATAATGTAAATACAATTTATTTATATTAAATTTATTTGGAAAAATAATTTAAACATAAATTACAATAATCACTACCATAAAATTATCCAATAACAACAAAATTAATGATAAAATATTTTATGTCAGTAATATCTTATTACAATAGTGATTGAAATAATCGGTCAAACATTACCGATAACATTAGCGATGAAATATATTATGTCAGTAATGACGATGAAATTGTTGAGAAAACAAAAATAATAAGAAATTAAAAAATACAAAGTCAGTGATTCTATCAGTAACATGGTATGTCATTATTTTCCAATTGAATTATTCCATCACCTTTCATCGAGAGTTCCATCAGCAAATTTAAAAGTGTTTTAACACATAGAAGCCTTGCCCCACATCTTCTTCCTTTTTTTCTTTTCACTGCAGAAAATAACAACCTTTTCCCTCCTATTTTGCTATAAATCTAGGCCTTATCCTCATAAATTCAGCTACTCCAACACTCAATAGTATTAACATCACTATTTTGATTTAAGTTTTTCTAAAAATTCCCTGCATCAAGTAAGCAAACCTATCCATTTAATTTTTATGTTAATTTATTAATATTTTTATGTAGTGTGTGTGTGTGTGTAATCTTCTCATTGAGAATTTAGTCGTATTAAAGTATGATTTGTATGTTAAGATTTGTTTGGGATTTGAAAAAAAATGAATTTGTATATAATTTGATGAAAATGAGTTTCATTTTATAATTTAAGTGTTTATACTTGAAGAAATGATGGGTTTTCCATTAGATACCAATCATATTTTGTTAATTTTATTAATGAGTTAGAAATTTTAATAAAATTAATTTTTTGTGGAATTGATAACAATTAAATGGTATTAATTTAGATTGAATAAATTTAAATTCAATACATGATAGATAATTAGTTGAGTACCGATTATTTGTTGCTAATTTAATTTATTTAGTTCATATTTTGACACACCATAGAATTTTTATATAAATGATAATTGGTTACTGAATTGTGAATTTATTTTTAATTATCAATTTTGAATTTTAAATTTATGGTTATATTATTAACAGATTTTTTCATCAATATTCAATATAGGTTTTATAAGTGATGAATTATTATTCTTAGATGATCGTTTTTTAATGAATCGAAATTCACCCCAAGAATTGTATAGGGAATATTATTGTAAAGAAATTCAGGATTTTATTAATTTTATACTTTCAAATCTAAATAATATTAGTGGAGGTAGAATTAGATATCCATGTGTTAAGTGTAAAAATAAAAAGTTCCACCAATTAGATGTTGTGAAGATGATCTTCTAAAAAAAGTGTTTGTTTTGTGTTGGTTTACACGTGTAGAACCCTATATTCCTTATGAGACCATGTTATAAGAGATTGTTGACTCAACATCTAGTTCTAACAACATACATAGAGTTATAAATGCTAATAGTAATTATTATGAGAGTATGGTGATAGATGCAATAAGAATGAATCATTATTATTCATGTAAGGTTCACATGTAGATGAAGAATCAAATATAGATGCAACTAAAATTTTTAAAATTTTAAAAGAATTTAATGAATTATTATGAGATGGGTACACAAATCACAGTAAATTATTAGTCATTGCACGAGTATTTACCATCAAGTCAGATTATGGATTGAGTGAGATTAGTTATGATAGCATCATTGAATGGACAAAAAACATTTTACTTGACAGGAATATATTGAAAGAGAACTTCTATACTACAAGATCCATGATGAAATCCCTTGACCTAGAATATAAAAAAAAAATTCCTCTAAAATTTTAATGATTAAAGTAAAAGGTGTTTGGTTTTTCACTGTTCATTACTACATTGATATATTGAAAAATCAAACTCTTTTAACATATGATAATAATAATAATAATAATAATAATAATAATCGCACTAGTTTATTTTGAAAATACAAACGGACAAGTTATCAAAAATAACCTTTTAAAGTATTTTAAAATTTCCATATAATATCTAAGTTCATTTTTAACTTTTATCCATGTAGATGGTATTGATTTAAATATATAACTAACTAAGAAGATTAAATATATGATACAGAGTCAAGTATAAAATATGACATGCCATGTAATGACTTTTTTTTATTATTATTTAACTATATTCCTGTTTCTTATAAAACTCCCAAAAATGTGTTTTTCTATATATATGAAAAAAATCATATCTGTGCCTAGTGCTAATCAATTTACTGATCAGTGATTATCTATGTACAACATCTTTGCAAGATTATATTTTCGTCGATTAGTCGCTTTGGCACATGTATTATTTAAGGTATTGAAATATAAACGGTTGAATTTAAGAATTAGATTATAATCTTTAAAAAAAATGTTAGAAAAAGGTTAATAAAAATAATTTAATCAAAATAATGATTTTATAAAAAAATCTTCTTTTATTTATATTTACTGTCAAGACAATAACTTGCAAAATCTACAAACGTAACACCATTATCGTGAAACTCTTGACTTGCATTCAGAGCAATGAAGGCGATGGAGGATGGCCGTTTCAAGATGGTCCATCAATTACACCTAAGTGGGTCAAAAAGAATTTGTCAGTAATTCTGGGGACTAAAACTATCCAGGATTTCTGACCAAAAGCAAAGTCTCTTTAGAAATTCCAAAGAAACGAATCTTCTTCCAAAACACCATCGAGATTGAACCCCTCTCCATGATCAAGATTGGGTAAAAATGATGGCGCAAAAAAACCACTGTGAAGATCGTCAAAACCCGGAAATATCCCATACTCTGTGGGGTGATTACTCGAACTTGTACTCATTGCCATATCAAAAAATGGCATGTCTCGGACAGTACCATCTGATGCTGCCGAAAGACAAGGTGATTCCGGTCGAGATTCGGACACAGATGTGGATTGATCCGCCTCGAGCTTACCGGATTGGCCTCTTTGGGGCTCCGAATTGGCAAACCTCGCGGCAGCTTCTTGAATCTCAGAGGGAGAAAGTGAGCCGCCACCTGCTATGTTTGGAGGGTTCTCCGAAAAATTAAACTTCATTGTGTTGCCGCGCAAGCAGAAAAGGGCTGCGTCGAAAGCGTGTGCTGCTTTTTCAGCCGAATCATATGATCCTAACCAAATTCTTTCCCGGCTATTCGGTAGCCTGATTTCAGACACCCACCGGCCCCATTTTCTTTTTCTAACACCCTTGTATTTTGAGTCACTTCTCTCTGCAACTGGCTTCTCTGTATTGAACTTCACCATTTGTAGATTTTTTGTTACTTTCAACTATATATTGTAATAATTGTGTTCTCTCTTTGTTCGGCTTAAGAGAGGTTTTTTTTTTTTTTTTTGGTGATGTTTGTTGATGAAGAGAATCTGCGGCGATTGGGTTTTATATGTACATAAATGTTACAAAGGGTAGTGAAGCCTCGACTGTAAGAGGTCAGAAACGCCGCGTTCAAAATTTAAGCCGCAAAGACCAAAGGGTAGCTAAGCTGACACATGGGGACTGAATGAGCTTTTGTTACGTTGGAACGCGGGGCTTAAAATGGGATGTTGAAAGCACGTGTGTCTTTTATTCCTCGTGGTTTATTATAACGAAAACTTAAATTCCTCGTTTTATGGTGCTTAATACTCACATTTTGAAAGTGAATTTCCATACTGAAATTATTATTTTATTATTTTATTTTTCATGGGCAAAATCATTTAGTTTTGTTTTAGGGGTAGGGGGTCTTTTTTATGTTAACTATTAATCATTACAAGAATAATTTTTTTATATTTTTATTCCACAGTGTAATTATTTGTTACCATTGAAAGCAAAAATATTAAACTTTGGTCAGGGGTTTTTTTAGTCATTCATTTTATTTTAAAACAGTTAAATTACTTCATTGCTCTTTTAATTTAAAAAGCTTTGCCTTTGATTTATTATTTCTTTTATCTTTTAGATTTTGTTATTTGTAGTTATTGGTTGTCATCAAAGCAATGTGGTAATTTTATAAATAAACAAAAAAAAAAAAAGAGCTAGAAGTGTGTGAACAATGTCCGTCAGGTTTGGACGGCACGTGCAGCACTGTGTGGTGGCTAAAACCTTGCTTCAAAGACATCGATCGAAGCATCTCGGTATCCACTTCACATACAAGCAGCGCCGTTGCATAATTATTGCTGATTTGGCGTGAGTGGCTTTTTCCCCTTCTCTCCTACTCAATTTTTGTGTTAACCTAAAAGAAATCAAATCAACCATTGAGATTTGTTATCCTTGAAATTTTATCGCTATTCTCTTTATATAATTTTTTTAATTTAGAATAATTTATGAAATTAATGATTTTTTTTTTCATTCTTTTTATTTAAAATTTGGTTCTCATTCTTTTTATTTGAGATGGTTTTTGAAATTATTATTTTTTTACAATTTTATCTTTCTTGAAATTTTTTTCCTATCAAATCTAATCTTTTTTGTGTTGTAAATTTTTTACCTTGATTTATCTAGTATTATCTACCATGAAAATAAAATACTTATAAGAAATTAGAAAGTGATACTAAACGACAAGCTTTATAACCATACCACTTTAGTCTTCGGTGCGCGCCTGGGGTCCCAAAGCGTTTTCCCCTCTTTGATGTGAAAATCTATTTGAAAAATTATTACACCAAATATTAGTAAATCATATAATAATGTTAGGAAATTAAAAAATAATTTAAATAAATTTAATGATTTATAATAACTTTCTTGACTGGCCCATGTTCTTAGATAATAGTTCTAGTTGGTATATATAGTAATTTTTTCTATGTTAAATTATAAAATGGTGGTTACTTTGCTTTATTCTGAAAATATATCCTTGTGATTATCTACATTCATAAAGCTGAAATTTAAAATATTATTATTTTAAAAAAATCAATTATGAAACTCTAACCTTCCGATACTTAAATTAATTTAGCAAGGAGATTTAAGATGAAAAAACTAAAAATTATAGATAAAAGCAAGTGTTTATCTTGAGTCTCTTGCCTTATTCATTAAATTCACTTAACTCTTGCCTTATTCATCAATTCATTTAAATTGTTTGACTAATTTTAACAAATTTACAATTTGAGATATAGGGACTTAATTGAAGAAAAACATATATGTATGGGTCTAAATTATATTAATTTGCTGTGAAATAAGATGCCCAGAAAATTTTCAATTAAAGACTTTATTGGTAGAAAAAACAAGATGTGGGACCACAATACATTTTAAGAAAAACTTAGGGACTAAAATGTATGTAAATGGGAATTTCATGGTGTGGAAACATGATATATGCCACTTTTCAATGGTGTTAGTGACACCATTGAAAATATAATATATAAAAGTAAAGGAAGTCTCCGAACATAAAAAATAAAAATAAAAAAATAAAGAAGAAGAAGAAGCAAAGGAAGTCTCCGAACATAAAAGAAAGAAAAGAATAGAAGGAAGTAGGAAAGTATGAATCCTTTTTGTTATGTACTTGTAGTGTGGTCAAAGTGGCTTGTAAGAAGTCCACACAGAAAAGTTACACTTTGAAACTCCTTCCCAGCTAGCTGGTACGTGGGTGGTAGAATTTTCCACGTTATCTATTTAGTCCAAAAAAGTAAGCAAGATTCTAGATATTAATTAGGTATATATATATATAATCCAAGGGAAAATCACATCATCCAGAAGCCACGCACCCTCCAAGTTATTTCCTTAATTTTATCTCCAATTTCATAATTCCCAATTCCAGTAATTTCTTCCAAAGAATACAAATTTTACTTGACATCCGAGGCAGCCTTTTAGCCATTCACTCCTCTCCTCTCCTCTACTACGATTTTAAAGGTATATATATATATATATATATACATATATATACACTCTACATCAATTTTGGTGTATTAAATAGAATAAACTACTTATTTGATCAGCGCTTCGTCGCCATCGGATAATTTTTTTGACAAAAAAATAAATATACAAGCTTTTTAAATGTTTTTTTAATTCTAATTATAAAAAAAATCATGCATGTGTTTAATTAAATACATTGAGAACCATCAACAATAATAAAAAGTTTGAGGATGAAATTGAAAAAACAAAATGAAATTGATAAGAAAAAAAAATCTTAACCCAACTTCTTACTAAGCTTGGGTTTAAAATTTAACTATGTGGATGTTGTTTCGATATAACACGGTCAATTTGGTTAATTCAAAAATAACTTGGTCGATCAAGAAGAAAAAAAAAGCTTGAAAATGAGATTAAAAAGATATCTTGACCCGACTCTTTATTTAATTCGAGTTTAAAATTATATTATATATAAATTGTTATGATTCAGTCAGCTTATTAAATTAAAATACAACTCAGGTAGGTGACTATTAAAAGAGTAAGAAGATGAAATTAATAAAAAAAAGAGAAGTTGAAATATAAAAAGGAACGGTTTAAGAAGGAGGTGAGTTGAAAAGAAGAAGAAGAAGAAGAAAAAGAAGAAGAGGAACTTTACTGCCAGTGAACCTACACGAAGTTTCTTAATTTTTTTACGGGATATTTGGCACAGCTTCTAAAAGGATTTTCAGCTGTACGAAGTTTCTTAAATTGAAAATCCAAAACTTATTATAATCGAGATCCAGCAGGCGACCAATAATCAGTCACACTTAAAACGTCAGGCAATTTTCTCTTTGACTGTGCTGCAACGCGCACAACGACGTCCTATCCTAGCGTCATGGATGAGCTCATTCGATGGGAGAAAGCTATCGTCCTCAACCGCCAGTGTGTCCGGACAAAGGAATAAGTGCAAATGAGCTCTCCAACTATATAGGTAGTTTTGATCAAGCCCTCAAATAAATATTTATCATGATTGGGTCCTCAATCTTTCAAGAATTCTCAACTACCATTCTTTTTCTTCAACAGTAATGCTTTTAAGAACACGCTCCTCTCCATCGATAGAGTGTATTCAAAGAATTCTTCTTAATGCTGATCTTAAAGTTTATACTCGGAATTAAGAATGTTTTTTTTTTATTATTAATGTGGGTGTTTGGGTCAGCTTACACGTATCTCAACTAATCTCATGGATCCTAAAATTCACGATCATGTAAGCCTCCAGTGGTCTTGAGAGAACTCGAATTCGTGATCATTGAGGAGCAAACCTAAAACCTGACCAGTTGAGCTGCTCCTCAAGGTTCAGAATTAAGAATCTTATAATAACAAGTCATCGTAATCTCTGTTTTAGAATGAACGAGATGGCATGCCCGCGCGGTGCTGCGGGCTTATAAAACAAACATATTTGATAGTATTATAATTGTAAACCAGCGCTAGATAAATAATAGAAACTAAAGGTGTGATGGAGCCAATATTTCATGACGGAAAAAAAAAATTGTGTTGGTGATAAAAAACTTAGAGACTGAACAAAATGATTTGTAGCAATCTACAGTGTTTTGTGACAAAAGATACAATGCTTTTGTCACATGATTTAGCTTTTCTATTAATTAAAAGCAAAAAAAAATTACAAAGCTAAATTCTCTACCAACTTAATATTAAAAAAAAGCGACAGATAATTTTGGAAGGAAAAAAACCCATGAGAAAAAACGTTGTAGCAATTGACAATGTTTTATGAGGAAAAATACAGTGTTTTTCCCAATACAATCGACGAAGATAATTTTAGAAAGAATCATAAAAAAACCATTTAGAGAATACTGTAGCAATCTACAGTGTTTTGTGAGGAAAACAACAACACTTTCCCCATATGATTTAGTTTTATTGTAATTATAATTTTTAACCAACTCAATATTAAAAAAAAAATCGACAAAGATAATTTTGGAAAAAATCATAAAAAAATCATGTGGGAAAACACTGTAGCAATTCACAATGTTTAAAAAAAATTACAAAGCTAAATTCTCAATCAGCTCAATATTAAAAAAAATAAAATCAACAGAGATAATTTTTGAAAAAATAAAATAAAATAAAAACACAGAAAAAACAAGGATAAAAAAACCATGCTGGAAACACTGTAGCAATTCACACTGTTTTGTGATGAAAGCTACAATACTTCTCCACATGATTTAGCCTTATTTGTAATGACTTATAATTCTAATTCTCAACCAGCTCAATATTAAAAAAATAAAATTGACAAAGATAATTTTAAAATAATCATAAGAAAAAAAAATTATCTGGAGAGACACTGTAGCAATCCACAGTGTTTTGTGAGGAAAGCTACAATGCTTTCCCCATATGATTAAGTTTTATTACAAAGTTAAATTCTAACCAGCTCAGTATTAAAAAAATAATATCGACAAAAATAATTTTGGAAAAAAATATTATGAAAAAAAGAAAACACAAAAGAAACTGGAAAAAAATCATGTGAGGAAAAATTGTATCAATCCATAGTGTTTTGTAAGGAAAGTTACAGTGTTTTCCCCACATGATTTAGCCTTACTTGTATTTACTTGTAATTGTAATTCTTAACCAGCTTAATATTAAAAAAATAAAATTGACAATAACAATTTTAGAAAAAAAAAACATAAAAAAAACCATGTGGGAAAAAACATTGTAGCAATCCACAGTAATTTGCGAGGAAAGCTACAGTACTTTCCACACATATTGTAAATATAATTTTTAACCAGCTCAATATTAAAAAATAAAATAAAAAAAGATAATTT
>Ga0307515_10005600_pt1 | contig 25385 bp, 21 predicted proteins | sample 17_EM_MG_FD_194513 | JGI IMG/M metagenome (GOLD analysis project Ga0307515, IMG submission 194513) | Populus trichocarpa ectomycorrhiza microbial communities from riparian zone in the Pacific Northwest, United States - 17_EM | ecosystem: Host-associated > Plants > Roots > Unclassified | place... | reverse complement strand
TGATGCGCTCATCCCCAAGGACGACTGACCGCGGTCCTGATCCAGCCTGAGGAGTAGGTGCTCCCCTGGCAGGACCCCGCTCATGACGTCCTTCTCTGTCCCCCTACAGACGAGCGGTGTTGCCGGATCGTTCCCCACAGGGCTGGGGTCCAACCCCATTCACCCCTTACCCTTGGGTTTTGTGTTCCGTAGCCGCGCCAAGGAAGAGAAGGCAGCGCCCACCGACAAGGTGTCGCTGACCGACTCCAAGATGCCCCGAGACCCTCAGGCCCCGAAGGGTCGGCCCACGCCCAAGCGCAGTGAGTCACAGACTCAGCGCCGCAGCGTCGCCAACACTTCGACGACGCGCAAGGACGCCTCCAAGCGCCAGCGCGACGAGCGGCGTGCGCAGATGGACAGGCAGCGCCAGGCCCTGTCCGGCCGCGGCAACGAGCGGGATCTCCCGCTCCGTGACAGGGGCGCGATCCGCAAGTTCGGGCGTGACTACATCGACTCGCGCATCAACATCGCCGAGTTCTTCCTGCCGCTGGCGGTGGTGATCCTCGTGCTCAGCGTGGTGCAGATGCCCGCGCTGCAGAACATCGCGCTGCTGCTGTGGCTCGTGGTGATCGTGCTGATCGTGGTCGACTCGTTCTGGAGCGTCTTCCGGCTGCGCAAGCTGCTCGCCGAGCGCTTCCCGGGCCAGAACACGAAGGGCACCGTCTGGTACGCCCTCATGCGCTCCCTCCAGATGCGTCGACTCCGGCTGCCGAAGCCGCAGGTCAAGCGCGGAGAGCGGCCCTGAGCGCGGACTCATTCTCCGGGGGCGCGGCGGACGCCTGGCTGAGCAGGCTGGGCGGGCTGCGGAATGTCGTACGACAGGAACTGGTGGCCCGGCAGCTCGACGAGCAGATAGCCGGCCGGTATCCCGTCGGACAGCGGCTGCGGGTGCTCGACGTCGGGATGGGCCAGGGCACGCAGGCGCTGCGGCTGGCCCGGGCCGGGCATCAGGTGACCGGCCTCGAACAGGAACCGAAGATGGTCGCCGCGGCCCGCGAGTCGCTGTCCCGTGAGCCCGAGGGCATCCGGGAGCGGGTCCGGATCATCGAGGGCGACGGCCGGGACACCGGCGTGCACTTCCTGCCGGGCAGCTTCGATGTCGTTCTGTGTCATGGCGTACTGATGTACGTGTCCGAGCCCGATCCGCTGCTCGCCGGTCTTGCGCGGATGCTGGCGCCGGGTGGGCTGCTGTCGCTGCTCGTGCGGAACGCCGACGCGTTGGCGATGCGGCCCGGGTTGTCCTGGGACTGGGCGGGCGCGCTGGGCGCGTTCGACTCGGCCGCGTACCGCAACCGGCTCGGCGTCGACGCGCGGGCGGACCGGCTGGCCACCCTGACGGCGACGCTGGCGGGGATCGGGGCGCCGCTGCAGTCCTGGTACGGCGTGCGGGTCTTCACCGACACGGCTCCGGAAGGGGCCGAGATCCCGGCGGACGTCGAGCCGCTGCTGGCCGCCGAGGAGCGGGCCGGGCGGACGGATCCGTACCGGGCGGTGGCCGCGTTGCTGCATCTGTGCGGTGTGCGGGGCTGAGGGCACGGCCCTCTCCCCCCTGGTCCCCGTAGTCCCCCTAGGGGGCCCGTTCGGGTCAGCACTACAAGCCGGTCATTCACCCCAAAGAGACACTCGGCGTATGGACTCTCCCCGCGCCCGCACCCTCCGCCCCATGGTTCTCCTCGCCTGTTCACTCGTGCTGGTCGCCGGGTGTGCGGGTGCCGGGTCCTCGTCGAAGAAGGACACCTCGACCGCACAGGCCGCGCAGGCCGCCGTACCGATGTCGAGTGACGACCTGCAGAACGACTACCTGAAGGTGATCAAGGAGGTCCTGCCGTCGGTCGTGCAGATCCAGGCCAGCAGTGATCTGGGGTCGGGGGTCGTGTACGACGACCAGGGGCACATCGTCACCAACGCGCACGTGGTCGGGGACGAGAAGACCTTCAAGGTGACCACCGCGAACAGCGAGGACGTGCTCACCGCCAAGCTCGTCTACTCGTATCCGGAGCAGGATCTGGCCGTCGTCAAGCTGGACAAGGTGCCGGACGGGCTGAAGGCGGCGACCTTCGCCGACTCCTCCAAGGTCGAGGTGGGGCAGATCGTCCTCGCGATGGGCTCGCCGCTCGGCCTGTCGTCCAGCGTGACGCAGGGCATCGTGTCGGCGACCGGACGGACCGTCAGCGAGGGCAGTACGGGGGGCGGTACGGGCGCGACCATCGCCAACATGGTGCAGACCTCGGCCGCGATCAACCCCGGCAACAGCGGGGGTGCGCTGGTGAATCTGAACGGGCAGGTCATCGGTATCCCGACCCTCGCCGCGACCGATCCGAACTTCGGGGGTGGTGCCGCGCCCGGTATCGGGTTCGCGATCCCGTCCTCGATGGTCAAGACGGTCGCCGACCAGATCGTCAAGGACGGCAAGGTCACCGACTCGGGGCGGGCGGCCCTCGGCATCACCGGACGTACGGTCCTCGACGACAGTTATCAGGCCGCCGGGGTCGCCGTGGTCGAGGTGAAGGACGGCGGGGGCGCCGACAAGGCCGGTATCCGGGCGGGCGACATCATCACGAAGCTCGGTGACACGGGGATCACGACGATCACCTCGCTGTCGGAGGCCCTCGCCGCCGACAAGCCGGGGCAGCGGACGGCCGTGACGTACACGCGGAACGGGGCGTCGAAGAAGGTCGATGTGACGCTGGGCGAGCAGTAGACCGGCCCGGATCGCTTCGGGAACGAGGTGGGGGCGGCCGGTGCTTCTCCGGTCGCCCCCACCTCTTTGGCCTACGACGGGTTACGCGTTCTCGGCGTGCAGGCTCATCGGACCGTAGATCTGTGTGCCGTCCTCGAAGAGGAACACCTGGTCCGCGCCGCCCGCGACGAGTTCCTTCCAGATCTCGCCGAGCCAGGACTCCGCGTCGCCCTGTGTGGTGAACTCCTCCGGCGTGACCGCGGGTTCGACCTCGGTCCCGTCGGACTTCTCGAACCGCCAGATCCATGCCGCCATCTACGCCTCCAAAGTCTGAGCGCGTGCAGAACAGAAGCCGGATCTTGGTCCGGCTTCCGTGTGCAGCGTATTCGCTCCGCTGGGTTAGTGGGGGGTGAGCTGCGGATATTCGGTCGGGTGCGGGTTCGGTGGGGGTGAGTTGCGGATATCGGTCAGTGCGGGTCGGTGGGGGCTGGTCGCGCCCCGCGGCGGAGCCGCAAATGTCACAGCCCCGCGCCCCTTAGGGGGTCCAGGGCGCGCATGTCTCCCAGTGACCGGTGAAAATCGAACCTGTGGAACTGACTCTTCTCGGCACCGGTGCCCCCGCTGGACTCCCGCGTCTCGACTGCCCCTGTGCGGCCTGTGCCGTGTCGCTCGGGGTTGATGCTCGGGCGGCCACCGCTGTTCTCGTGGACGGGACTCTGTTGCTCGATCTGACTCCCGGTGCCGCCTTTGCCGCAGCCCGGGCCGGGCATTCGCTCGGTGGGGTGCGGCAGGTGTTGTTGTCGCATCCGCATGATGGGCCCGCGGTGGAGGTGCCTGCCGGGCTGCCGCAGCCGGGGCGGGTGCCGGATGGGCGGGAGCTGGCGTTGTTGACGGGGCATCGGGTGCGGGCGGTGGCGATGGACGCGCCCGGTACCGGGTACGCCGTCACGGGGCCCGATGGGCAGCGGGTGCTGTATCTGCCGCCGGGGGGTGCGCCGGCCGGGCTCGAGGAGGGGGCCGTTCCGTCGTACGACATGGTGCTCGCGGATGTTGTGGGGCGGCCGGATGCTCTTGCCAAGCTGCGGGCCGTCGGGGCCGTGGGGCCCGCTACCGATGTCATCGCCGTGCATCTCGATCACGATGTGGCGCCGGGAGCCGAGTTGGTGCGGCGGCTGGCTGCCGTGGGGGCGCGGGCCGTGCCGGACGGGACGACCTTGACCGTGGGGGTGTACGAGGACGTGCCCGATGTGCCGCGGCGGACGCTGGTGCTCGGCGGGGCGCGGTCCGGGAAGTCCGTCGAGGCGGAGCGGCGGTTGGAGGCCTTTCCCGATGTGCTGTATGTCGCCACCGGCGGCTCGCGCAACGGGGACACCGAGTGGGCCTCCCGCGTCTCCACGCACCGGGAGCGGCGGCCGGGGTCGTGGCGTACGGCGGAGACGTGCGACCTGGTGCCGTTGCTCGCGGAGGACGGGTCGCCGTTGCTCATCGACTGTCTGTCGCTGTGGCTGACCGACGCCATGGACTCCGTGGGGGCATGGGACGACACGGAGTGGGGGGACGGCGGGGAGCGGAAACTCCGGGAGCGGGTACGGGAGTTGACCGCTGCCGTGCGTTCGACCCGGCGGACCCTTGTTGCCGTGTCCAACGAAGTCGGCTCGGGGATCGTGCCGGCGACCGCGTCCGGGCGCCGGTACCGGGACGAGCTGGGGCGGTTGAACGCCGCGATCGCCGGTGAGTGCGAGCACGTGTTGTTGGTGGTGGCGGGGCAGGCGCTCGCGCTGCGCGGCTAGGGCTGCTGTTTTCTGCGGGCGATGACGCGCTGCGGGGGCGGGAAGCGGTCCGGGACTCGGCGGGCTTCCGTGACGAACTCGCAGTCGTGGGGCTCCAGTTGGGTGCGCAGGTCGTCGGGGCGGCCTTCCAGGAGGAGGAGGCCGCCGGGGCGCAGGACCGTGAGGGCGGCGCGGAGTTCGGCCTCGGGGTCGGGGGCCGGTGAGCGGTCGCGCAGGAGGGTCACGACGTCGTAGCGGGACTGGAGGGCCGTGGTGATGTGCGGGTCCGTGAGGTGGCCGGCGTAGGCCTCCTCGATGCGTTCGGCGGCGCGGGCGCGGACGACTCGGGGGGTGGGGTCGACGCCGTCGAAGGAGGTGTACGGGAAGAGGGCCTTCGCCGTTTCCGGGAAGTGGGCGTCGCCGGTGCCGACGTCGAGCCAGCTCTCCGGTTCCGGGAGGAGCCGCAGGATCGCGCGGGCCAGCGCGCGGTGGCGGCGGTACGCGTCGAGGGTGCTGACGCGCGTGCTGACGCGGGTGCGCAGGCTGTTCATGGGCGGCTCCCGGAGACGTACGGCAAAACGGTGCAAAACGATACGTACGGGATCTAGATCTTGAGGGCAAGGACGTCCGGGGCGCGTGGTGCCCATGTGGCGTGGCCATGTGGCGCTGTCGCGTTCGATCGCTGCCGGTACTGTTCGGCGAATGAGCTCGCTTAATCTCGACGACTTCACCGATCTGATCGAGCGCCCCGACGGCGGTGTGCGCCGTGACGCGGAGGCCCGCCGCGAACGTCAGATCGTGCCGCCCGGGTCGCTGGGCCGGCTCGACGACCTGGGTGAGTGGCTGGCGGCGGCGCAGGGCGCCGTTCCGGTGCGGCCGGTCGAACGGCCGCGTGTGGTGTTGTTCGCGGGCGACCACGGGATCGCCGCACTCGGTGTGTCGGCCCGACCGGCGGGCAGCGCCGGGGAGTTGGTGCGGTCGGTGCTGGAGGGCGGCAGCCCGGCGGCGGTGCTCGCGCGGCGGCTCGGGGTCCCGGTGCGGATCGTGGACATGGCACTGGACTGCGACCCCGGCTCGCTGCCGGACGCGGTCGTGAAGCATCGCGTACGGCGGGGCAGCGGGCGTATCGACATCGAGGACGCGCTGACCCTGGAGGAGGCGGAGGCCGCGTTCAACGCCGGGGTCGCCGTCGCGAACGAGGAGGCCGACTCCGGTACGGATCTGGTGGTCCTCGGCGATGTGAGCGTCGGCGGGACGACACCGGCCTCCGTGCTGATCGCCGCGCTGTGCGGCACCGATGCCTCTGTGGTCACCGGGCGCGGCGGGCTCGCGATCGACGACCTGGCGTGGATGCGCAAGTGCGCGGCGATCCGGGACGCGCTGCGGCGGGCCCGGCCGGTGCTGGGCGACCAGTTGCAGCTGCTCGCGACGGTGGGCGGGGCCGACCTCGCCGCGATGACCGGGTTCCTGCTGCAGAGCGCCGTACGGAAGCTGCCGGTGATCCTGGACGGGGTCGTGGCCGCGGCCTGTGCGCTGGTGGGTCAGCGGGTCGCGTTCCGGGCGCCGGACTGGTGGCTGGCCGGACAGAACAGCGGCGAGCCGGGCCAGGCGAAGGCGCTGGACCGGATGGCCCTGGAACCCCTCCTCGACCACGGCGTGACGGTGGGAGAAGGCGCGGGCGCGCTGCTCGCGCTGCCCCTGGTACAGGCCGCGGCGGCGCTCGCCGCCGAACTCCCGCTGAAGCGGGACGAGTTGGCGGAACCGGAGGAGCTGGAGGCGGCTTCCCCTTCCGTGGAGCCGGTTGCGGCGGCGGAATCCGTTGCGACTGAGGAGCCCGTTGCGGCTGGGGGATCCGTTACGGCTGGGGGATCCGTTACGACTGAGGAGCCCGTTGCGGCTGAGGAGTCCGTTGCGGCTGGCAAGTCCGTTGCGGCGGTGGAGCCTGTGTCTGCTGCAGAGCCCGGAGCCGCCGTGGAGCCTGGAGCCGCCGCAGAGGCCGCAGCCGCTGCAGAACCCGAGGGTGCCGCACGGACCGAGAGGGCTGCAGAGCCGGCGAGCGCCGCGAGGTCGGAACAGGCCGCGCGGCCGGAGTCGGCTGTGGGGCCGGAAGGCACCGTGAGCCCGGAAGTGGCCCTGGCGTCGGAAGCAGCCGCAGGCCCGGAGAAGCCCGACGACCCGGAAACAGCCGCAGGCCCGGAGGAAGCCCGGGCGGCGACGCCTTCCGGGAAGCCCGTGACGGCCGCAGAGCCGGAGAAGCCCACGCAGCCGGAATAGGCCGGGAGCGAACGCGGGCCCGGGGAAGGCCGAGAAGCCGACCCAGGCGAACAAACCGGCCACAGCACAGAGACCGGGCCCCTATGTAGAAGTCGACCGCCGCGCAGCAGCCGGCCAAGGCTGAGAAACCGGCCGCCGCACACAGCCCGACCCACCTGCATCGGGCGGCCCCGTGCACAGTCCGACCCATGTGCAGACGCCGTCCCCCGTGCGGAAGCCGACCGACACGCGATCCCTGGCCGACGCACAGCAGCTGGCCGAGTCTGAGAAGCCGGCCGGCAGACGGCAGCCGGAGGGGCCGACAAGTCGGTCGGCCCGGGGCGGGAAGTCGGAGGAGTGACCGGGGCGAGAAGTCGAGGAGCGACCGGGGCGTGACCGGGGCGTGATCGTTGCGGCGGCGGATAAGAACCGTTCGTCGCGACAACGCCCATATGATCCTCCTTCATGGGAGATGTCCGGGTCGGGCCCGTTCAGGAACGTCATAGCTCAGGCGCCTCGCGGCGGGCCGCGGCCTTCGCTGTCTGGTATCTGCGGGCGGTCGCGTTCATCAACTTCCTCAGCGCGGCGTGGGTTTCGCTGGGGCAGGACGTACGACGGCACAACCAGGAGAACTTCTTCACGCCGTATCTGCTGACGGCAGGCTTCGCGTCCGGGGTGTTCACGGCGTTCCTCGCCATCACCATGCGGCGCCGCAAACGCGCCGCGTGGATCCTGAACCTGGTGGTCAGCGGGCTGTTCCTCGCGCTGTTCGGGTTCGCCATGTCGTTCCAGGAGATCCGCCGGTACCCGCAGAACTGGATCTCCCTGGTACTGACCGCCGCCTTCGTCGCCGCGCTGGTGGTGGGGCGGCGGGAGTTCTACGCGAAGGGCGACCGGTCCAACCCTCGGCTCGCCGCCGTCGTCGCCGTCGGCGGCACCCTGGCCGCCTCACTGCTGGCCGCGCTGCTGGTGACGGTCACCAACCAGGCGCACGACGCGTCCCGTTCGACCTTCGTGGAGCGCTGGCGCTACGGCGCCTTCCGGCTGGTGTCCATCGCCGCGCCGGAGAATCGCTTCCCCGGCATCTGGACCCCGAACTGGGTCAACGTCGTCATCAACGTCCTCAGCACGGTCCTGGTCCTCGCCGTGTTCTACGCCGCGTTCCGCTCCCGGCGCGCCGTCGACCCGCTCACCGAGGACGACGAGAAGAAGCTCCGCGCGCTCCTTGAACGGCAGGGCGAGCGGGACTCGCTCGGGTACTTCGCGCTGCGCCGGGAGAAGAGCGTGGTGTGGTCGCCGACCGGCAAGGCGGCCGTCGCGTACCGGGTCGTGGGCGGGGTGTCGCTGGCCTCCGGCGACCCGATCGGCGACCCGGAGGCGTGGCCCGGCGCGATCGAGCCCTGGCTGGCGGAGGCCCGGGTTCACGGGTGGATTCCGGCCGTCATGGGCGCGAGCGAGGAAGCGGGCACCGTCTACGCGCGGCACGGCCTCGACGCCCTCGAACTCGGGGACGAGGCCCTCGTCGAGGTGGCCGAGTTCACCCTCGAAGGCCGCGCCATGCGGACCGTACGGCAGGCCTACAACCGCGTGAAGCGGGCCGGGTACACCGTGCGGATCCGGCGCCACGAGGACATTCCGGCCGAGGAGATGGCGTATCTGTTGAAGCGCGCCGACGACTGGCGGGACGGGGCCACCGAGCGCGGGTTCAGCATGGCGCTCGGGCGGCTCGGGGATCCGGACGACGGGCGGTGCGTGATGCTCGAATGCACTGACGGGGACGGTGAGTTGAGGGCGGTGCTGTCCTTCGTGCCGTGGGGTCCGCACGGGCTGTCGCTGGACCTGATGCGCCGGGACCGCGACTCCGACAACGGGCTCATGGAGTTCATGGTGATCGAACTCCTCCGCCGTGCCCAGGAAATCGGAATCACCCAGGTTTCGCTCAACTTCGCCATGTTCCGCTCGGTCTTCGAAAGGGGGGCGCGGATCGGTGCCGGGCCGGTGCTGCGGCTGTGGAGGTCACTCCTCAGCTTCTTCTCGCGCTGGTGGCAGATCGAGTCGCTGTACCGCGCCAACGCCAAGTACCGGCCCATCTGGGAACCCCGGTTCCTGCTCTTCGAGAAGAGCGCGGACCTGCTGCGCATCGGCCTCGCGGCGGCGCGTGCGGAAGGGTTTCTGGAGGCACCGGGCCTGCCGAAGTGGCTGCACCGCAAGCACCTGGAGACCCACAGATGAACCGCCTCGCCCGCTGGGCCCGCGCCGAATGGGGACTGCTCTACGTCACCGTGCGCGAGCCGCTGCTGAAGCGGCGCCGGCGGGCGATTCCGATGACGATCGGCGCGGTGCTGCTGACGGCGGTCCTGCAGTTCGTGCAGAACCAGTCGTGGGGCTACCAGTTCGTGCAGGACACGGGCGCGGTACGGGCGGTGGACCCCCTGTGGCTGGCCCTCCTCCGCACCCCGCTCTCCCTCTTCGTACCGGCACTGGACCTCCCCGTCTGGGGCGCGCTGGCCCAGATCCTCTTCGTGTTCGGCATCGCGGAGATCGCCCTCGGCCGCTGGCGCACGCTCGTCATCGCCTACGCCGCGACCCTCGCCGGGACCTTGTACGCGCGCATGGGCATCTGGCTCGGCTTCGACAACCCGTTCGGGTTGCCCAGCTCCGACCGGCTGGTCGTGGACACGGGTCCCTCGGCCGCGGTGGTCGGCCTCGCGGTGTTCGTCGCGTGGCGCTACGGCGCGTACGCGACGGCGCTGGCGGTGACCGGGGCGATGGCGATCGAGGTGATGCTGAAGGGCAACCTCGCGGGCAAGGAGCATCTGGCGGCGATCATCGCTGTGGGGTTGCTCTGCCTGGCTTCGGCGCTACGGCATCGCAGGCGGGGTGTGAGGTGAGCGGGGGCGGGGCGTGCTCATGGGCGCCCGGGAAGCCGTAGCGGCTCGGGGTCCGGTTTGCCGCCGATCCAGTCCTGGACGACTCGGCGCGGGCCCGCCCAGCGGCGGTCGTGGTGGTAGGCGCGGAGGGTGGAACGGGCTCGGGCCCGGTGACGGCGCTTGCGGTAGAAGCGCTTGGCCCAGGGGGAACCCGGGCGGGCCAGCCGGATCGCGCCCACGATCGCGACCAGCGGGACCAGGACTCCGAAGACCGCCGTGCGAGCCTTGCCCTTGCTCAGGGCGATGAGCGCGAAGAGGAAGTTGACCCCGACGCTGACGATCACGCCGGCGCGGTCATGGAGTTCGGCGGCGGTGAGGTCGTTGACGCCGAAGGGTGAGAAGCCTGCGAGGACGAAGCCGACCAGGGCCGCCGTGAGCACCACCGCCTCGACGCTCTTGCGGCCGGCCTCGGTCCAGTACACGTCGTCGAGGTAGAGGATCAGCGCGAACTCGTCCAGGACCAGGCCCGCGCCGATGCCGAAGACGATCGCGAACAGGGCCGAACCGACGCCGTAGCGCGTGCTGGCCACCGCGCCGAAGCCGCCGATCACGGTGAGGACCACGCCCGGGACGACGTGGTGGATGTGCACGTCGCCCGCCTTGATGTTGCCGAAGGGGCCCTTGCCGGCGCGGATCAGGCGGGTGATGACCCGGGTGATGACGAACGTCAGGACGAAGGCGGTGAGCGCGAGGAGCAGGGGAAGTTTGCCCGGCTCGACGATGTTGCGGTGCAGCCAATGTCCCATATGGGCACTTTAGCCACGGCCGCCGGGAGCGCCCTCCTGACCGCCGGGTAATCTGCGCCGGTGTCCAAGACCTCGCCCCTTGACGGCTTCCGCTTCGCGTTCGGCACGCTGACTGTTCTGCCGGTCAGGGTGACCCGCTGGGACCGGGAGGCCGCGCGCCGCGGAATGATGGTGGCCCCGGCCGTCGGAGTGGTTGTCGGTGGGTGTGCGGCGGGGCTTGGGCTGCTGCTTCTGTTTCTGGGGGCGGGGCCGCTGCTCGCCGCGGTCGGGAGCGTTGCCGTGCCTGCGGTTCTTACTCGGGGGCTGCATCTGGATGGGCTTGCGGATACTGCCGATGGGCTGGGGAGTGGGAAGCCCGCCGAGGATGCGCTGCGGATCATGAAGCAGTCGGACATCGGGCCGTTCGGGGTGCTTGCTCTTGTTTTCGTGCTGCTGGCTCAGGTGGCTGCGCTGGCTCAGCTCTACGGCGACTCGTGGGGGCGGGGTGCGGCGGCGGCCATTGTCTCCGGGATCGTGGCTCGGCTGGCGCTGACGTGGGCTGCGCGGGTGGGGGTGCCTGCGGCTCGGCCGGAGGGGTTGGGGGCGGCGGTTGCGGGGGTGGTTCCGGTGGGGGGTGCGGTGGCTGTGACCGTGTCCAACGGCGTGATTTCGGCGGCGTTTGGGCCGTTCTTCGGGGGGCGTGGGTATGCGCACGTGGTTGTCGCCGTGGTCGTGGCGCTCGTCGTCGCTGAGTTGCTTCTGCGGCACTGTCGGCGGCGGGTTGGTGGGGTTACGGGGGACGTGTTCGGGGGGCTCGCGGAGACTGCGGCTACGGCTGTGCTTGTGGTGCTCTCGGTGGGTGGGTGAGTGCGGGTGCGTTGTGGCTGGTCGCGCCCACGCGGCGGTAGCCGCACATCAGATACAGCCCCGCGCCCCTGGGTTGGCTGCCCTCAGGTGTGTTCAACAGGACCCGGCGTTTTCAGCAAGGCCCGGCGTGTTCAGCAGGCCTTACGCCATGCTCCCAGTTCGTACTTCTTCTCCAGTGAACTGAGCTTCAGCTTGCGGGAGTCGGCGCAGAAGCTGGTCGTCGGGAGTTCGTACTCGACGTGGAAGACCGCCTTGTTGGCCTTGATGAACGGGGTCAGGGTGTCGCACTCGTCGTACTGGGCGCACTGTTCGTTGACCGCGAAGTCGAAGTCGGTTACCAGGGCGGGGATTTGGGCGAGGTCGTTCTTCAGGCCGACTGCCATACCCCTTGCGTGGGCCAGCTTGGCGATGAGGCGGTTGTAGCGGAGTTGGTCGGCGGCCTTGAGGGGGAAGCCGGTGTCGTTCTGGTAGCCGTCCATATTGTCGGGCTCCACCGCGTCGAAGCCCTTCTCGCGGCACATGTCCAGGCGGGCCGCCATCAGGGGTTCGAGGACGTCCGTGCGGCGGATGTCGAGCCAGCGTTCGCCCTTCCAGCCGTTGCCCTTGCCCAGCACCGACTTGGGGAACTTCTTGGCGTCGGGGCGGAAGTCCTCCCAGGCGCCGGTGGAGAGGTAGCAGATGACCTTGCGGCCCTTGTCGTGCAGCGCGGTCACCGTCGCCTTGGAGTGGTCGAAGCCGTCGATGTCGTAGACCGGGACGTCGATGGATGTGTCCAGGCGGCCGCTCAGCTGCCACTGCCAGGCCACTCCCGGGCGGGGCTGCCAGCGCTTCCCGGTGGTCTGCGTGGGGGTCGGCTTGTCGTCGGGGGTGGCGGTGCAGCCCGCGAGGAGCAGGAGGAGGAGCGCTAGCAGGGGGGTGGGGCGGCTCATGGAACGGGCTCCAGGGTGTGGGGCAAGGTACCCCACGGATGATCTCCCACGCCCGGTACCGCACAGTGCACCGAGGCTCCCCGGGCGCGGGCCTCCGCTTCGAAGTCGACCTCGGGCGGGACGCCGTAGACGAGGTGGCCGAGGTGGGTTCCCGCAGTGCCACGCCAGGGTTGCGGGGGTTGGTCGCGGTACGTCGTCCAGGGGCCCTCGAAGGTGATCAGGACGTCGGCTATGCGGGCGTACGACGGGCGGGGTGTCGTGCCGTGGTTCAGCACGAGTGTGCCGCAGCCGGTGGCCCAGGCTGCGCCCGCCAGGCGTTGGTAGTGCCTGAAGTCCTTTTGTTCGGTGGGGACTTGGTCGAAGAAGGCGCCGTTCGTGCCGTACCAGTCGTGGTAGTTGGTGAGGTCCTGGGCTATGTCTGCGTACGGGCGGCTGCCGTACGCCGTGTCCGTGTAGCCGAGCAACCGGACGTCCGTTGCCCGGAGTTGGGCCGCCAGATCGGCGAAGGCGGGGTCGGGGGCCTCGCCCGGGCCGCTCGCCGGGTTGAGGATCACGCCGTAGAGGCGGGGGGCCGCCGCCACGATCGCGGCCCACTCGGCGGGGCGGACGGTCGGGTGTTCGTAGTACGGGACCAGTAGTTGGCTCATCTGTGTGCCGTGACTCTGCTCAACAGGGCGCCGACCAGCACCACTTGGACCGTCGCCGCCGTGCCGTACACGTACACGGCGATCCAGTGCGGGCCGGCCGCGTGGGTGAGCAGGGCCAGCGTCTGGGCCGCGGCCGCCGCGCAGCAGGTCGTTGCCGCGGCGAGGACCGCGCCGAAGGACTGGAGGAGCAGGCCTGTCCACAGGACCATGCCGAGGAGGAGCAGGCCGGTGAGGCTGACGGCGTTGACGCCGGGGGTGTGGGGCCAGAGGGAGGTGGCTAGGAGCGTGAGGGTGAGCAGGGCGGCGAGGTAGGCGGTCAGGCACAGGGTGAGGGTGAGGGCTGTGGTGCGCCAGAAGGCTTTGGGGGTACGGCTGTTGCGTATGCCGGTGAGGCTGCCGCTGCGGAAGCGGTAGAGGAGCCACTCGGCTGGGCCCATGCTCAGGGTCAGGGCGACTGCGGCGACCGCGCTGCCGCTCAGGGCGGCGTAGAGGACGAGGGCGCCGCTGCCCAGGCCGAACAATGCGAAGGGGAGGGAGCTTGTCAGTCGGGGGGACATTGTTGATTTTTGGCTGCGAGTGCGTGGGGGCTGGTCGCGACCACGCGGCGGTAGCCGCAAATTGAATACAGCCCCGCGCCCCTTGAGGGCAATGCCGTCAGGCCTTACTTCAAGTAGAGCCAGTGCCACTACCGCCAGCAAGGAACCCAGTAGCAGGATCAGTCTCGCCGCGTCCGGCACCGAATGGACCATCGCCACCACCGCGCCCGCCGTCGTCGGCAACAGCGTTGCCAGCAAAGCCCGTTCGCGGCCCATGACCAAAAGGACGGTTGCCGCGCCCAGGTAGATGGACTGGCCCGCGGCGAAGGTTACGGCTGTCGGGTGGGCGGTGCCCGCGACTGCCAGGGCGACCGCTGCGCCCAGGAGTGCGCCCAAGGGTGCCCCGACGAGGAGGCTGTGGCGGGCCGCCGGTCTGTCGCCCAGGCCCAGCCAGGAGTACGCGCGGTGGGCCAGGCCCTGGTTCCAGGTCCAGCCGACCAGGGCGCCGGAGAGGAGGGGGAGGGTGCCTGCCGGGAGGCCGAAGGATTCGGGGTGGCCCGCGAGCAACGGTGCCCCTAGGACGTAGCCGAAGCCCGGGAGGGCGAAGACGACGCCTCTCAACAGGCAGCCGAGCAGGCCTATTTGCCAGGGGTCGTGGGCGGGGCCGTCGGGTTCCGGGAAGCGGCGGGCGACTCTGTCGTACAACTCCTCCGCCAGGGCGAAGGAGTTCTTGACGCCGTACCGCTCGCGTATCTGGTCGTCCGACATGCCGTCGGATTCGAGGAGCGCGGCGATCTCGTCGGGGTGCACGGCCGCGGCGACGAACTCGTCGAGGCGTGCGGCGAGTTCGTCGATCGGGTCGGGCTCCGCCCAGCTCGGTGAGCGGCGTTGCTTGGGGACGCCGGGGACGGTGTCCGAACTCGCCCCCGGCGGCAGCCAGATGGAACCGGTCACCAGTCGGTACCGTCCGTCGCGACCGCCTTGTACCACGGATCGCGCAGTTCGGCGGTCCAGTCGGCGACGGTCTCGACCGTGGGCTCGTACACCTCGGGGCGGCCCGCGAGCTCTTGGTAAATAGTCCGGAAATTATCCACGGACCGACGCAACGTGAAGCGCTCGATAACCCTCTGGCGGGACAACTCGCCCAATTTCAGGCGGCGTTCGTCGTCGCGGAGGAGGGTGAGGACGGCGGCGGCCATCTTCTCCGGCTCGCGCGGCGGGACCACGAGACCGGTGTCGCCGACGGCCTCGCTGACTCCGCCGACGTCGGTCGAGACGGTCGTACGGCCGCAGGACATGGCCTCGATGATGGAGAAGGGGAAGCCCTCCGAGATGGAGGAGAGCATGACTATGTGACCTGCCGCGTACGCGCGCCAGACCTCGCTGATGCGGCCCTCGAAGGTGACCCCGTCGGTGACGCCCAGCTCGGCGGCGAGCTTTTCGAGTTTGGTGCGGTAGGCCTCGCCGCCGGCCGGTACCGGGCCGAACAACCGCAGCCTGGTTTCGGGCATTTCGGCGCGGACGGAGGCATACGCGCGTAGAAGTGTTTCGAGGTCCTTGATGGGGTCCACGCGGCCGCACCAGGAGAGGGTGGGGATCTCCGGTTCGGGGCCCGCGTGCGGGAAGGCGGCCGGGTCGACGCCGTTGTAGACCGTGCGGATCTTGTCGGCGTCGGCGCCGCCGCGCTCCTCCCAGCGGCGGTTGTACTGGTTGCACGGGGTGATCAGGTCGGCGGCCTTGTACCCGTGGGAGTTCAACTCGCGGTAGAAGCCGAGCATGAAGGCCTTCACGGGCCAGCGCTGGCCGTCGCGGCGGTAGCCGAGATAGCGCTCACGCAGGTAGATGCCGTGCTCGGTGAGGAGGAAGGGCACTCCGTCGAGCTTCTTGGCGGCGAGCGCGGGCAGGGTCGCCAGGCCGCTGCTGACGGCGTGCGCGACACAGTCCTCGGGGATGCGGACGCCGAGTGGGCGAAGTGCGTGCTCCAGCAGGTCCGTTGCGGTGAGGGCGTCGTGAACTGTGGGGCGGGCGGCGGCCGTTGCCAGGTGCGGCATCGTCCATATCCACATCAGCGAGCGCAGCGCCGTCTCGGTGCGCAGGGCCGCCGACAGGCGTCCTTGGCGGGCGAGTTGGGCGAGGTCGTAGAGGCTCTCGCCGAAGTCGCAGTGGGCCTCGGGGTCGAGGAAGGAGAGCAGGAACCGCTCGTAGGAGTCGACGAAGCGGCGGCGGGCGGCGCCGTACAGGCCGTGGTTGCGGCGGCCGGGGCGCGGGCCCCAGGTCGGCACGGACGTGTGCCGGTAGGCGTTGGACGGCAGCTCCCAGGTCACGGGTTCGCGACCGCTGCCGGCGAGCGACAGGATGTGGAAGTCCACCTCCGGCATGCCCTTGACGAGTTGGTCGCACCAGGTGCTGACCCCGCCGTGGACGTGCGGATAGGTGCCTTCGGTGAGCATGGTGACATGACGGCCGGTACGCATCATGCGAGTTCCCCCCTGCGGAACTGTGGACGGCTCTGGCGCGCACCCCGGCCGGTCGGTGGTGGCCGGGGTCGCGCGATGGCTGGCTGCGCTGCGCTGTCGTGGGGTCAGGCGGGCAGGTTCAGCGTGAGAGCGGTCTGCGTAAGCTCCGGCGTGGTCCAGGCCGAGCGCTCTCCCGCGTACGGCGTCCCGAACGCGGCTGTGCCGAGAGGTAGTTGCTTGGTGGTCCCTTCGGGTGCGGTCAACGGGATCTGGATCCCTGTGGGGGCGTTGACGGTGACGGTGGTGCCGATCCGGTACGCCTCGACGTCGCCGTTCGTGACGGCGCTCTGCCAGGCGGCGCGGTTCTGGAGTTCGGTGCCGATCGCGCTCTCCCGCAGGTTCTCCAGCGGGGTGTTGTCGGCGAACAGCGCCTGGTAGTCGGCGAGCACCTGGTCCAGGACCGGGTAGAGGACGCGGTCCTCGGCCAGGTTGGACTGGTGCGCGTAGTGCGGAAGCGGGTCGTTGCTGATGGCGTGGCCGAGGTCGGTGGCCGCCTCCTGCGGGACGATGTAGTCGTCGTAGCCGATGGCGGTGTCCAACGGGGCTGCCAGGCAAGTGGAGTCGGGGTTGTTCTCGCAGGCGCCGCTGCCGCCGTCGGCCGTGGAGGTGTAGATCCAGTTGTACTCGTCGGCCATCTCGGCCTTGGTGCCCGTGTTGTAGTACACGTTCATCGGGTAGCGGGGCACGGTGAGCGCGTCGCCGACGGCCCGCTGGGTGCTCTCGCGGGAGTGGTCGGAGGCCGTCCAGGTGATGCCGTTGGCGGCGAGGGCGCCTGCCAGGTTCGGGTTGTCGTCGGGCTGCTGCGGGAGCGTCTTGAGGCCCGAGTGCTCACCGGTGACCAGCTCGTCCCGCTCGACCGGAAGGCCGTTCGCCAAAGCCCAGTTGTAGTTGCTGGCGATCTCCGCGGAGATGTCGGCCTGGCTCATGTACTGGGTCGTACCGTCGGCGTTCTTCGCGCAGCTCCAGGGCACGGTCGTCAAGTCCTGGACGCAGCCGAGGAATTCGTGCGAGTACGTGTGGTTGATCCAGCGGAAGTCGGCCTTGTCGGCGAGGAGCTGGTCGGTGAGGGCGTCCGTGCCGCCGTTCTCGCTCTTCCAGTCCTCGCCCAGGCCCGCGTTGAAGGCCAGGTCGAGCGTGAAGCCGTGGTCCTGCTCCCACTGGGCCGCGTACGCCGCGTCGGCCGCGGTCATCCGGATCGGCGTGGCCGTCGAGCCCTCGCCCGCCGCGCAGTCGTAGTCGCCGGGCGTGCAGTTGAGCTCGGTGTCCCAGCGGTCGTCGGGCGCGAAGACGTCGTCGACATGCACCGAAAAATAGTTGCGCGCCTGGCCCAGGTGCACGCCCTGAGTCAGCCATTCGACGATGCCGCGCGCCAACACCCGGAACTGCTCCTGGTATTGGTTGTACGCGAAGGTCAGCACCAGTTCGCGGCGCCCGTCGTGCGCGTACTCGCCGACCAGGCTGCCGCGCCCGGTGCCGCCCGGTACGGCGGTGTCGACGTAGCTCGTGAAACCGGTCCTGGGCGTGGCCACGAAGCCGTAACTCTCCTGCACGGACGAGGAGTTGTCCTCGAACGTGAGCGGCCCGTCGAGATAGCCGAAATAGCCCGCCTTGCCGTCGGCGGTGACATCTGCCTCATGCCCGTCGAGTGCCCCGGAGTAGGCGGCGTAGTCCAGACCGACCTCCGGGTGCGCCCAGGTGTAGGCGTCGACCTGCGGGATGCCGTACGTCGTCTCGTAGGCATTGAGCGCGGCCTGTTCCGCCGAACTCGTCCCGAACGGCGCCTCGTTGGGCAGGACGACGCCCTGGTACTTCGCGCGGGGCGTGCCGTCGACCGTGTCACTGAGGAAGGCCGCGTCGATCGTGGGGCGGCCCGAGTCGTTCAGGTTCACAGTCGTGTACGGAATGCCCTCGCTCTTCAGCTGGGCGGCGATGGCCTCGACGGGACTGTCCCCGTTGTCCACGACGAGTACCTTGAGATCGATGCGCGGCTCGTCGGCGGCCGATGCGCCGGGTGCCTCCAGGCCCAGCACCAGCAGTCCTGCGGCCGCCAGTACAGCGGCCGCGGTTCTCCATCCGCGCGTTCCGTGCGCCATGTCGTCCCTCCCCCAAGCGATCCTCTCTGTGGTCGTCTCGCGGAGGATCCATGGAAATCATGCAAATCGATGAGCATGTCGCCCACATGAACCTCACGAGTGTGACGCAGGACATCCAGGGTGAGGATCGAGAAGTGGCCACTCCGCTTCCGGTAGGTGAACCCCCCGCGGGAATGAGCCATCGAGCACACGCGCGTACGCTCGTCCTGGGCGCTCAGCTGCCCCCTATGCCCACCACCGCCGCAGGTCGGAAATAGGGTCGGCTGTCGGGCCCGGTCGACCCACCCCGTTCGGCCACAGAAACTTCACATCGGAAGCGAGAATTCACCACTGTGACTGCTCTCACTCTCAGCACCGCCGCGGCGCCCGGCCTGCGGGCCGACGCGATCGTGATCGGTGTCGGCAAGGGCGGCAAGGGCCCGGTCGTCGCACCGGGCGCCGACGCCGTGGACAAGGCGTACGACGGCAGGCTCGCCGGCGTCCTGGAGACCCTGGGCGCCTCCGGTGCCGAGGGCGAGATCACGAAGCTGCCCGCACCGGCCGGCTTCAAGGCACCGCTCGTGCTCGCGGTGGGGCTCGGCGCGGAGCCCGAGGAGGGCGAGGAGTACGGCGCCGAGGCGCTGCGCCGGGCCGCCGGCGTCGCCGCCCGCGCGCTCACCGGCGCCAAGAAGGCCGCCTTCGCGCTCCCCCTCGCCGACGCCGCCGACGCCGGTGCGATCGCCGAGGGCGCGCTGCTCGGCGCGTACTCCTTCGACGCGTACAAGGGCGGCGCCAAGGACGCCAAGGGCAAGGCCCCGCTCGGCGAGGTCGCCCTGCTCGGCGGCAAGCCGCGCGACAAGGAGTACAAGGCGGCCGTAGAGCGTGCTCTGGCGGTCACCGAGGAGCTCAACCGCGCCCGCGACCTGGTCAACACCCCGCCGAACGACCTCGACCCCGAGGCCTTCGCCGCCGTCGCGCAGACCGCGGCCAAGGAGCACGGCATCAAGGTCGAGGTGCTCGACGAGAAGGCCCTGGAGAAGGGCGGCTACGGCGGCATCCTCGGCGTCGGCGCCGGTTCCGCGGCCGGTCCGCGCCTGGTGAAGCTGTCGTACACGCACGCCGACGCGACCAAGCACCTCGCGTTCGTCGGCAAGGGCATCACGTACGACTCGGGCGGCATCTCGCTCAAGCCGGCCGGCCACAACGAGACGATGAAGTGCGACATGAGCGGTGCGGCCGCGGTGTTCGCGGCCGTCGTCGCCGCCGCGCGTCTGGGCCTCGCCGTCAACGTCACCGGCTGGCTGGCGCTCGCCGAGAACATGCCGTCCGGCTCCGCGACCCGTCCCGGTGACGTGCTGCGGATGTACAGCGGCAAGACCGTCGAGGTGCTCAACACGGACGCGGAGGGGCGGCTTGTCCTCGCGGACGCGCTGTGGGCCGCGTCTGCGGAGAAGCCGGACGCGATCGTGGACGTGGCGACGTTGACCGGGGCGATGGTTCTGGCTCTTGGGAACCGGACGTTCGGTGTGATGGCGAACGACGATGCGTTTCGCTCCGCGATCGTCGAGGCGGCTGACGAGGTCGGGGAGCCGTCCTGGCCCATGCCGTTGCCGGAGCACCTGCGTAAGGGGATGGACTCTCCCACCGCCGACATCGCGAACATGGGTGAGCGGATGGGTGGGGGGCTCGTCGCCGGGCTGTTCCTGCGGGAGTTCGTGGGTGAGGGGATCACCTGGGCGCACCTCGACATCGCTGGGCCTGCGTTCAACGAGGGCGGGCCGTTCGGCTACACCCCCAAGGGTGGGACGGGGTCTGCGGTGCGGACGTTGGTGCGGCTTGCGGAGTTGACTGCTGCTGGGGATCTGGGCTGACGTTCGCCCAATAGCTCGATGCCCTGAGGTGCGTGGGCGACTGCGGACCGGCTGTGGCCGGTCGCGCAGTTCCCCGCGCCCCTGGGGGGTCGCACCTAGGTGTCTCAACAATTCAACGTCTCTCATGTGAGCGTGTGGCGTCTCACACCCGGGCCCGGCGTCTCGTTGGGCCTCGACAAGTGCGAAGATGGGCTCGGCAGGACAGGGCCCCCACCACAGGGCCGAAGAAAGAGCGGCCGGACACCAGCCGCCGCGCGGTCACTGAAGACCGGCGTACGGCGCACATGCATGGAGGACGTGACGTGGCGAACGACGCCAGCACCGTTTTCGACCTAGTGATCCTCGGCGGTGGTAGTGGCGGTTACGCCGCGGCGCTGCGCGGGGCCCAGCTGGGACTGGACGTCGCCCTGATCGAGAAGGACAAGGTCGGCGGCACCTGCCTGCACCGAGGATGCATCCCCACCAAGGCCCTGCTCCACGCGGGCGAGATCGCCGACCAGGCCCGCGAGAGCGAGCAGTTCGGTGTCAAGGCCACCTTCGAGGGCATCGACGTACCGGCCGTCCACAAGTACAAGGACGGGGTCGTCTCGGGCCTGTACAAGGGTCTCCAGGGTCTGATCGCATCCCGCAAGGTGCACTACATCGAGGGTGAGGGGCGGCTCTCCTCCCCCACCTCCGTCGACGTCAACGGCCAGCGCATCCAGGGCCGCCACGTCCTGCTGGCGACCGGCTCCGTGCCGAAGTCGCTGCCGGGCCTGGAGATCGACGGCAACCGCATCATCTCCTCGGACCACGCCCTCGTCCTGGACCGTGTCCCGCAGTCCGCGATCATCCTCGGCGGCGGTGTCATCGGCGTGGAGTTCGCCTCCGCGTGGAAGTCCTTCGGCGCCGACGTGACGATCATCGAGGGCCTCAAGCATCTCGCCCCGCTCGAGGACGAGAACTCCTCCAAGCTTCTTGAGCGCGCCTTCCGCAAGCGCGGCATCAAGTTCAACCTGGGCACCTTCTTCTCGAAGGCCGAGTACACCGAGAACGGTGTCAAGGTCACCCTCGCCGACGGCAAGGAGTTCGAGTCCGAGCTCCTGCTGGTCGCCGTGGGCCGCGGCCCGGTCTCCGCCGGTCTCGGCTACGAGGAGCAGGGCGTCGCGATCGACCGCGGCTATGTCACGGTCGACGAGTACATGCGGACGAACGTCCCGACCATCTCCGCCGTCGGCGACCTCGTCCCGACGCTCCAGCTCGCGCACGTCGGCTTCGCCGAGGGCATCCTGGTGGCGGAGCGTCTGGCCGGTCTGAAGACCGTTCCGATCGACTACGACGGTGTCCCCCGGGTGACGTACTGCCACCCCGAGGTCGCCTCCGTGGGCATCACCGAGGCCAAGGCCAAGGAGATCTACGGCGCGGACAAGGTCGTCGCTCTGAAGTACAACCTCGCGGGCAACGGCAAGAGCAAGATCCTCAACACCTCGGGCGAGATCAAGCTCGTCCAGGTGAAGGACGGTGCCGTGGTCGGCGTCCACATGGTCGGCGACCGCATGGGCGAGCAGGTCGGCGAAGCCCAGCTGATCTACAACTGGGAAGCGCTGCCCGCCGAGGTCGCCCAGCTGATCCACGCCCACCCGACGCAGAACGAGGCGCTCGGCGAGGCCCACCTGGCACTGGCGGGCAAGCCTCTCCACTCCCACGACTGACCCCCTCGGTCGGACGACGACACAGACTTCCGCAATTCGTAAGGAGCAACCGAAACCATGGCGGTTTCCGTAACCCTTCCGGCGCTCGGTGAAAGCGTCACCGAGGGCACTGTCACCCGCTGGCTGAAGGCCGAGGGCGAGCGAGTAGAGGCCGACGAGCCGCTGCTCGAGGTGTCGACCGACAAAGTCGACACCGAGATCCCCTCCCCCGTCGCCGGTGTGCTGGCCTCCATCAAGGTGGCCGAGGACGAGACCGTCGAGGTCGGCGCCGAGCTGGCCGTGATCGACGACGGTACGGGCGCGCCTGCCGCGGCTCCGGCCCCGGCCGCAGAGCCCGCTCCCGTGGCTGCACCGGCTCCGGTCGCCGAGGCCCCTGCGGCTCCGGCGCCCGCCCCGGCCGCCCCCGCTCCCGTTGCTGCTCCGGCCGGCGGCGCCACCGGTACCGACGTCGTACTGCCCGCACTGGGCGAGTCGGTCACCGAGGGCACCGTCACCCGCTGGCTGAAGGCGGTCGGCGAAGAGGTCGCCGAGGACGAGCCCCTCCTGGAGGTCTCGACCGACAAGGTCGACACCGAGATCCCCTCCCCGGTCGCCGGCGTCCTGCTGGAGATCCTGGTCGGCGAGGACGAGACCGCCGAGGTCGGCGCCAAGCTCGCCGTCGTCGGCGCCCCGGGTGCCGCTCCGGCGGCTGCCCCGGCTCCGGCCGCCCCGGCGCCCGCTCCGGCGGCTGCCGCTCCGGCCCCCGCGCCGGTGGCCCCCGCGGCTCCGGTCGCACCGCCCGCCCCGGCTCCGGCGCCCGCTCCGGTCGCCGCTGCTCCGGCTCCGGTCGCCCCCGCCGCCCCGGCCCCCGCGCCGGTCGCTGCTCCGGCTCCGGTGGCCCCGGCCGCTCCGGCGCCCGCCGCCGCGCAGGCCACGGACGACGGCGCCTACGTCACCCCGCTGGTGCGCAAGCTCGCCTCCGAGAACGGCGTGGACCTGGGCTCCGTCAAGGGCACCGGCGTCGGCGGCCGTATCCGCAAGCAGGACGTCATCGCCGCCGCCGAGGCCGCGAAGGCCGCCGCGGCGGCTCCGGCTCCCGCAGCCACCACCGCTGCTCCGGCCGCCGCGAAGAAGACGCCGACCCTGGAGGCCTCTCCCCTCCGCGGCCAGACCGTCAAGATGCCCCGCATCCGCAAGGTCATCGGCGACAACATGGTCAAGGCGCTGCACGAGCAGGCGCAGCTGTCCTCGGTCGTCGAGGTCGACGTCACGCGCCTGATGCGGCTGCGCGGCCAGGCGAAGGACTCCTTCGCCGCCCGCGAGGGCGTCAAGCTCTCCCCGATGCCGTTCTACGTCAAGGCGGCGGCCCAAGCGCTGAAGGCCCACCCGGCCATCAACGCCCGGATCAACGTCGAAGAGGGCACGATCACCTACTTCGACACCGAGAACGTCGGTATCGCGGTGGACTCCGAGAAGGGCCTGATGACCCCGGTCATCAAGCACGCGGGCGACCTGAACATCGCCGGTATCGCCAAGGCCACCGCCGAGCTCGCGGGCAAGGTCCGGGCGAACAAGATCACCCCGGACGAGCTGTCCGGCGCGACCTTCACCATCTCCAACACCGGTTCGCGCGGCGCCCTGTTCGACACGATCATCGTGCCCCCGAACCAGGTCGCGATCCTCGGCATCGGTGCCACGGTCAAGCGCCCGGCGGTCATCGAGACCGAGGAGGGCACGGTCATCGGCGTCCGCGACATGACGTACCTGACCCTCTCCTACGACCACCGCCTGGTGGACGGCGCGGATGCCGCCCGTTACCTGACGGCGGTCAAGGCGATCCTGGAGGCGGGCGAATTCGAGGTCGAGCTCGGCCTGTAGCCGACTCGTCAGCCACCTGGCCTGTTGTTTGTACGGTGCCCCCGTCCGGAGTTCTCCGGACGGGGGCACCGCGCGTTTCCCCGCCGCGCGCCACGTCGTATACCGACCGGCATCCCGGCGTACGATCCCGTCGGGTGCCGGCGCCGGTGTGGCCGCCGGACAGGACGCACCGCCGACCCCGGCCGACTCGGTCGAACTCCCGACCGCGCGCCGGAGTGAGCGCTGGTCGACAGCCGGTCACCCCACCGCCACCAGCCCGGGACCCCGGACCCCGCTTCGAACTCCCCAGTTCATCGCGCCCCCGACGCCCCGCAAGGCACCCGCGCCCTGCACCCCACCAGCGTGTAAGTCTCATCTCACCTGCATGAAAGCGCCCCCGTGCGCCCCTCCCGAGCGGGTGTGCGGCCTTATTGTCTAAACGTCAAACGCCTTAAGGAGCTCTCATGACCGCGCCCGTCGTCCACTCGCTGCGCGAACAGATCCGCGAGCACATCGTGGAGGGGATCGTGAGCGGTCGGTGGAAGCCGGGCGAGCGGATCGTGGAGCGGCGGATCGCGACCGAGCTGGAGGTCAGCCAGACGCCGGTGCGGGAGGCGTTGCGTGAGCTGGAGTCGTTGCGGCTGATCGAGTCCGCGCCGAACAAGGGCGTACGGGTACGGAATCTGACCGCGGCCGACCTGGAGGAGAGTTACCCGGTGCGGGCCGGGCTCGAGGCGATCGCGGCCGAGCTGGCGGCCGAGAAGCTGGCCGAGGACTGCTCGGCGCTCGAACCGCATGTCGCCGCGCTCTACGAGGCGGACCGCGCCGCGGACGGGACCGGGCAGGTGCGGCACACCGTCGGTTTCCACCGTGAGCTGGTCCGGGCCGCCGGCAACTCCGTGCTGCTGCACACCTGGGAAGGCCTCGGCATCGAGGTGTTCACGGCGCTGTCGATCCGCTGGCTCGGGACCGTGCAGCAGTCGTACGCGGAGGAGCACGAGGAGTTGGTGGCCGCGTTCCGGCGCCGGGATCCACGGATCGCGGAGCTGGTGAAGGCGCATGTGCTCGGCTGCGCCCCGCGTCCGTGACGCACCCGAGCACAGCCATGCTCACCTGCGAAAACTCCCCGGAAATCAGCCAAAATCACGGCACCCGGTGCCCCGGCAAAAGGCACCCCGTGCCGACTTTCTCGTAATCAAGATATTTTGCCCGGGAACCTTTGATCGATCATCGATCAGGGAGTTACAGTCACCGACGGGCCACGCGGCGGAAGCCGCACCGTGTCACAGCACAAGGGCCCGCCGCCCTGTCCTGCCAAAGACCAAGGGCACCCCCGAAATCCCCTTGCCGATGAGGGAACCCCCCTTCGACCGAGGAAGGCGGCGTTATGACCGACCCCTACGCCATCCAGCCGAGCGAGCTCGACCAGCTCCCGGACCGCGACCCCGAGGAGACCGCCGAATGGCAGGCCTCCCTGGACGCCGTCACGAAGGCTGCGGGCCCGCACCGTGCCGCGTACTTGATGCGCCGCACGCTGGAGCGCGCGGAGGGCAACGGCCTCGCGCTGCCCAAGCTGCTTGAGACGGACTACGTCAACACCATCCCGACCGCCGCCGAGCCGTCCGCGCCCGGCGACGAGGCGCTGGAGCGCCGGATCACCGCGTGGAACCGCTGGAACGCGGCGGCGATGGTGACCCGGGGCGCGAAACACGGCGTCGGCGGCCACATCGCGACCTTCGCGTCCGCGGCCTGGCTGTACGAGACCGGCTTCAACCACTTCTTCAAGGGCAAGGAGGCGGACGGCTCCGGCGACCAGCTGTACATCCAGGGCCACGCCTCCCCCGGCATCTACGCCCGCGCCTTCCTCGACGGCCGCCTTACCGAGGCGCACCTCGACAACTTCCGCCAGGAGGCGGGCGGCAACGGCCTCCCGTCGTACCCGCACCCGCGCCGCCTGCCCTGGCTCTGGGAGTTCCCGACCGTCTCCATGGGCCTCGGTCCGCTGTCGGCGATCTACCAGGCCC
>Ga0307515_10005599_pt1 | contig 25385 bp, 22 predicted proteins | sample 17_EM_MG_FD_194513 | JGI IMG/M metagenome (GOLD analysis project Ga0307515, IMG submission 194513) | Populus trichocarpa ectomycorrhiza microbial communities from riparian zone in the Pacific Northwest, United States - 17_EM | ecosystem: Host-associated > Plants > Roots > Unclassified | place... | reverse complement strand
CTTCACTTCGTTTGCTTTAGGACCGACTAATTTTTTTGTTTTCACCTTTGCAAGTATACTAACAAGGCGGAATGGTTAACGTGTTTCACATCGGCACTAACTCTTTAGTTGGCTAATACCTACCATTCATCGTTTACAGTGAGGGGTACTAGGGTATCTAATCCTATTTCCTATCCCCACCTTCGTCTCTCAGCGTCAATCATTACCTGGAAAAGAGCCTTCGCAGCTAGTATTCCCCTTAGCTTTTGCGGATATCAGCCTTACTCTAAGTATTATCTTAACCTCTATTTGATTCTAGCTTTCTGAAAGAAAGCCGCCTACAAACCCTTTATGCCTATTTAAGATGACTAACGTTTGTGTCTCTGGTCTTACCGAGTCTTCTGGCACCAGCTTTGGACGACACTAATAGTAAAGTAACGTCATTATCCTCCTTTACCTTATCACAAGTTTGACACATGTGATTCCAGTTAGCTTGTTCACTCTTGCGAGCATTGACAAATATTCTCGGCTGCTGGTAGTTATTACACTACTTGGGTAAATTTCAGACCCAATGTGGCCAATGACTCTGTCAAGTTGGCTATTGATCGTCGGCTTGGTAGGCTTTTACCCCACCAACTACCTATTCAAGATAAATAGAATCTTATAACAGAAAAATTCCTTTTGCTTTAGAATATAAATATTATAAAGAATATCTCCTATTTCTGGAGGCTATAAGGTATCTTATTTATTTATACTCACCTGTACACCTTGTTAAATTAATTTAACAACGATTTGCATGCCTTAAACTACTGGATAACGTTCAGTCTGAACCAAAATTAAATTCTTACTTTGATTAAATAAATATGATTAATTTTATATTTATAATCATTTTTATTGTATTATATTCGCTATTGCGATTTTAATTTTATATACTCTTATATATGTAGATGTATTTTATTTTACTTATTTTTCTAATTTATTTTTCTTTACTATCTTAATAAGGGGCTATTAAAATAAAGAATTAAGAAAATACCATCTGTTCCTATTTCTAGATACAGATATAGGTGAATTATTATAAATACTTTAGTTCCTAATTTTATAAATGATTTGATCATTGTATAAGGTCTATAAGTCATAAGTAATAATTTTATAGCCTTTTTTAGGCCTTTTGAAATAAATATCATTTTAATATTTGAAGGTTTCCTGTGTTGTGATTCGTACAGAACAAATAGGAATAAACAAGTTGAAGATCCTTTATCAGTCAAATTGAGCTATGTCAATTATTCTTATAGTATAAAGGGAAAAATCTTAAAATCTTCCATAATACAAGATTAATTTCTTAATTTTTGGATTAACCCACTCCTAGCACATGCACTGCAAAACTCTTCCCTTATTTCATTATATTAAATAAGGGAGGCGAAGCAAAAGAGAAAGGAGGAGAAGAGAGATTTAGCTAAATGATAATTTAGTTCTTCTTCTAATTATTCAATAAAGAATAAGGGCTAAGGCAAGAATAATATTATATTAACTTTAAATTCTTGAGATTTAATTCATTGTATTTTGAAAATAAATTTCATATTATTTTTTAATATAAAGCTTACAGTAATTTTGTGAGATTTAAGCCCTTTATTGTTAGGTGCTGCTCCTTCCATCCCAGCTGAGAAAGGATGGGAGCAAGAAGAATAGGGTGTATCTAATTTTGTTTGCGGCTCCGCCCTTCTGAGATTTTCAGATTCTATAGATACATTCTTAATATTTACGCCTAAAAAATATAAAATATTTTTCATATTTTATTTATGTACTTTACACTATTTTTCAAATTATCTTTCCCTGATTTGATAAAATCTAATCTGAAGCGGAAAGATAAAGTAAAAACATCTCCGAGTGAGGAACTAAAAAGGAATGACCTCTATTGTCAAGCATCTCCTACAATAGGAGAATTAGATTTTTCAATCTTCTTATATAAAGTAAAATCCCTTTTGACTACTATTTTTTAAGAAAATAAGGGGTTATAAACATTATACCTATAACGAATTGTTATTTTTTCATATGAACCGTTATCTCCGGTATTTAGATTAAAAAGTATAATTTTAGATAAATCTGAGATATTGGTTATGTTAACACTAGTTATAGTAAAGAATGTTCCGTCTTTCTTATTTTGTGTATATTTTACAGATAGGGTTCTTATTGAACCTTTGCTGAATAATCTACCGCTGATCTGATTTAACATATGTTCCAGTATGACTGGATTACTCAAATCAGATGCATTTGTATTTTTGCTAAGTAATACACTTCTTAGTGTTGCTCTTTTGTTCTCCATAATTTGAAAGTAATTACTCAGTTATTAATTTTCCCAATTGTTTGAAACCGACTGAGAGGCGAAAACTATAAATCCAGTATTTTAAAGCATACAATGCTATACTTTTATAACAGGGGCAACTCGGGTCAAATCTAAAGTTTTTGTCAGAAAACTCTTCCAAATTTGCCCTCAAATACGATAAAACCTAGTCTGAAAAGATGACAAACTCGAATTAAACAAAATATCTCTAAGTCCTTCAAAACACCCCCCTGTTTATAGTGAAGAAAAATTTCTGATAGTCAAAAATATAAATTAGTGTAAAAAAAAAATAAAGCTCCTATATATCCCCCCTCCCAACCCTTTAAGGGGTGCTTTGCTAGGGCTGTAGGGTTGCCTGACCGAGGGTTATTTTAAATCCCTTCTTTTTAGGGGCAGCATTTTTATTGCTCCTCCTCGCTAGCGCAAGGAAAAAATAGAAGGGGGCATGATTATATTCCCTATCAATTAATGGACTAGAATCTATATTCTTTTTTTTAAAGGAATATCATAAGTATAATATCTATTATCGTATATAGTATTTTTAATGCTGAATAAAGGATCATTCTTAATTTTCTAGGTTCTAGTTGATCCTTAAAAATAGAGTTAAATTTTCCGATTTCAGTATTTTTATTTTTAGGAAATCTAAAATCTCCATAGTAAAATACTAATTTATCAACCTTAATATTTAGATCAGATTTTATTAAATAATTGTTCAACTCTTCAGCTAATTGAGCAGTTGAAATGAACTTAATATAACTTATTCTAAAAATATTGTATGATTTGTTATCTAGAGTATAATTTAATGCTATTTTATGATCTTTTAAAGACAAGAAGTCTTTATCCATTTTTTGATCTAAGATAATTTGAAAATATTCTTTATTAAGAGTTTTAAGGTTTACACCTTTGACTAATAAAAGGTTTTTCATTTTATATATTTGTATTCTTACTACATATGACTTTAGCTATAAATGATTATAATTAAACAACTCGAAGAAAAATAGAGCACAAAGTGGACCTTTAATCCCAGTTTTAAAGAGTTATAAAACTCTCTTCTTATACAAATCTAAGAAATATTCTCTTTCGGACTCGAACCAAAATAGGCACTTTAGAAGAATGCTGCTCTAACCATTGAGCTAAGAGAATTTATATATAGAGTAGAGAGGGAATCGAACCCTTAATTAGGTTAAATGCCTGATCAAATTTGCAATTTGACTACAGAACCATCTGTAAACTTTACTCTTTGAAGAGAAAACAATTATTTTCTCTTTATTCTAAAAAAGGAAGTGCTAGCCTTAGCATTTGCATGCAAGGGGAGTTTAATTAAAACCTTAAGCCTATAAAAAGAAGAAAAATTACTTTCTTCTTATAACTAGAAAAAGGGCAGGTCTATATAAATAATGCAATCTTAAACATAAGATTCATCGCTGGTTATTTAAATAGACAGAAAAAAGGGGATAATAGTAAATTATACACTTTTACTTTTTAAGTAGACTTCACACATAGTATCTAAATTATTAGTAATAATACTTAAGAAATAAGTAGAACCTACTGTACTAATTAATAGTAAAATAATAATAATAAGAATATTTAAAGAAGTGGCCTTACCTAAATATTTTATTAGATCATAGATAAATATTTTAAATTTCTCATTATACGGTTGAGGAATTAAGTTGTCTATCCAAGTTAAATTAATATTACTATTTAGTAACAATTTAGAGATTAAAGATAAAGATAAATAAAAGATTAAAAAAATATTACATATATTTAGTATCATCATTGACGATAATAAGGTTTCAAAAGGACTTGTAGATGTAAAATCTAAAAAACTTGCTTCATTAATTGAAGCAGGTCCTCCTTCGAATAAATTATCTATAGGTCTAGTATCAGTATCATTTAGCATAGGACCAGTTTGTGGCTCTGCCCTTGTGACTTCTTCTACTTTTGTTGCTACCTTCACTTTATAGTTAGAAATAAAGTTATTATTCTGTGGTAAAGATAAAGCTCTATTAGCAGCAGAAGCTCCAACATGAAGAGATCCACCTATTGCTCCTCCTAATCCTACTAGTGCTAATTTTTGTAAAGGCGTACCTCCTGCTACTTTAGCGGCTGCAGCGGCAACTCCTCCTATAGAAGTACCCAATCCGATTTGTGAGGCAAAATCAGCAATACCTGAACGGATTACATTAATACTTTCAGGAGTTAATACCATACTTCCAGTTACATTTACAGAAGGTTCTTTAATTTTATCTTTTATAACAGAAGAAGTTTCAAGATTTGTGGAATCAGGGCAATTTTCTACTATAAAATAATTAGAGATACTTCCAAATAAAGCTTTTAAAATTAATAAGATTAATACTATTCCAGTGATAGTAAATAATATTATTTGTAACTTTCTGACTAGACTATTATTAGACAATTTACATCTATTTATTATAAATGTGAAGAATAAATAAGATATTATTGCACTCACAATTATTAATAAATAATCTTCAATAAAAATACCAAAGAATGTATTGGACGGCACTGATTTATAATTAAAAAATAATGAGTTCATACTTATATATAAAATATTATAATTTATCAATATAAAAGGCATTTATATATAATATCTCCTCCTTGCTTGCTCCTTTTCCCCCTCCCCTTGTGTAACAAGGGGAAGGGGAGGTAGGAATAAGCGAGGAAAGGGGTGGTATAACTTGCATGCACAGCAGGGTTGCTTGTTGGAGCTAGGGCTTTTCCCTTATTTAATATAAAGAAATAAGGGAAGGAAGGGGGGTAAATTAAATACTAAAATTAAAGTACAGAAGAAGAAGATGGTCGTTCAATTTGACTTAAAGAAGATCTTTGATCTGTAAATTTTAATATTCCGCTACCAATTTCATAAACGAATCCAATCGTTAATACTCCAAAGAATATCATAGCAATCCAGAATCCATAACTACTTACTTGGTATAATGTTACCGCGACAGGGAATAATAATAAAATTTCCAAGTCGAAAACAAGGAATAACATAGCTACATTATAGAATTGAATGTAGAAAGGAGATCTTGTTTGACCATAAATAGGAGAGAATCCACATTCATAAGCAGTTACTTTTTCGGAGTCTGGTCTATGCACAGCAAAAATCAGATTTAGAGCCAATAGTATTAAGACTAAAATAGGAACAAAAATAAATAATATTAATAGTGAGTTCATAATAATTAATTAGTAAAGATTGATAAAGCCAGAAGGTGTGTGCTATTTAATAATATAGATGGTTTTAAAATAAAGAATAAAATTGTTAAAGTTAAGCTAGCAATAATAAAACTATGGCTATTACTTAATACTACAATTTGGCTATTACCGCTCTGCACAGTATTAGCATTGTTACTATCATTTGATTGATTTGCATCAAAATGCATTACTTTGATAATTTTCAGATAATATGAAGCACTAATTACACTTACTAATATTGCTACTAAAGAGATAAAGTAATATCCACTATGTGTGGCTGAATATAATACTTGCTGTTTTGCAAAGAATCCCATTAATGGAGGAATACCTGCCATTGAGAATAAACAAATTGCTAAACTTAAACTCAATAAAGGATTTGAATAAAATTGACCTTTCAATTGAGTAATATATTTAATATCTACCTCTGGCGTTGCTTGCTCCGCAAGAGTAGTTGTTACTTTATAGCTAGAATGAATAATATATCCAAAGGCTAATAATAAAAAGAAAGTATTAATATTAGTTAAAGAATATTGTACTAAGTAAAAAATTAAAGATTCAATAGATTGTTCTGTATTTACAGCTAAAGCTAATAGTAAAAATCCTACATGAGAAATTGTACTATAAGCTAATAATCGTTTAATTTTAGATTGAGCTAAACCTACTACTGTTCCTATTATTAAACTTAATAATGAACTTAATAATAGTAGATTTTTAAATATATTGAATTCTGTACCCTCAAATAAACCAACTTCTTGTGAGAAATTAGGTAAATGTAATGATATTGATTCTATACTTAATCCTGTTCCACTTTGAATTTCTAATAAGAAAATGATAATAGAGATTTTAGGCATTACTGTTAACCATGTTGTAACCATTGTGGGTACATCATTATAAACATCTACGGCCCAATTATGGAAAGGAGCTGCTGCAATTTTAAATAAGAATCCTGCTGTAATAATAACTAATCCTAATATTATTCCTTGGCTAGTACTATTTCCTCCTGTAACAGACATTAAACTATATATAGATTCAAAGTTAGTTAGACCTGTAAAGGCGTAAATTAAACCGGACCCTAATAGAATAAAACAAGATGACAATCCACCTAATAGGAAATATTTTAATCCTGCATTTGTGGCTGCTTCTGAATCTCTATATAAAGTCGCTAAAATATATACAGCAAATGATTGTAATTCAATACTTAAATACATTGAGACTAAATCTGAACTGGATACTAATAATGAAGCACCTAATGTTGTAAATAATATAATTAAAGAATATTCGGATACTCTTGGACTTATAAAGTTATTTATTTCATTAAGGCTTTGTCCGCTATTTAATGAGGCCGATTTATAGGCCCAAGGTACTAAAATTAAAGCACCTGCTAAATAGATAAATGTTTCAATGCTTTGAGAAAGGAAAGTTACTTGGAATAAACCACTATAAATTCCTATTCCGTTAGCTATTGATTGGACATATAAAGAATTAAAAGATAATACTCCTGAAAATACTAAAATAATTGAAGTTATTCTAGTAAATAACAAAGAGGATATTTGGACGGATGGTAGCGCTACGGCTAATATTATACAAATAGTACTAATAAAAAGCATCACTTAACGGACATAAACTTAATTAATTAAGCTTTAAAAAGAAGGAGTCCCTCCCTCCTTTGAATTTATAAAAAGAATCTATAATATAAAGCACATAAAACTTTATAATACTCTAATTTATAAATGATACGAGTAATCAGACTCGAACTGATGAGGTCTACTTGGAAGGTAGAAGTTATAACCAACTTAACTATACTCGTTAATATAAAAGTAATCTCTTCTTATAGAAGAATTCTAATAAAATATAATGCAATATATAAAAATCTTATAATCCTTCCCCTAGCTTCTGCGGAGCAAGCAACCCTTGTGTTGGCGAAGCCAAGTAACAAACTCCCCTTTTCCTCCTCCCCTTATTAGAATTTATCTAATTAGGGGAAGAGGAGGGGAGGGGAGGCAAAGCTAGATTAGATTTTGTGGCTCTCAGCCCTTAATTAGGGGAGTAGGCTAGTAAATAATATAACATTATATAATAAAAGTCAATGACGCTTCATATTTAAATAATCAATATTAAATAAACATCCTATTGGACTCGAACCAATACCCTGTTGCTTCGAACGCAAATGCTGTACCATTCAGCTAAAGATGTAAAAAATATAAAACTCTTTATATTCTAACAATCTTTTCTTCTTTACTTTTATTTATAATTATTAAAGAAAAAAGAAGCAAGAAAAGGGAAGGGAGGGCTTCGCAAGTAAAAATTAAATTTTCTAATGGCTGGGGAGTAGGGGCTTGCTTGCTGTGCCTAGCTTTGCTAAGGAGCAAGAATAGGCCAGGCAAATAATGCTATTTCTTGCTCCTTACTTAGTAGAGAAGAAACTTGCTAGGCTTAGTTCTTTTGCTATGCACTAGCGAGGGGAAGAAAAGGATAGAAGGAAGCAAAAATATTATTGGCTACAGCCCTTAAAATAATAAAACAATACGAGTAAAGAGACTCGAACTCTTACAATCAAAAGATTACCAAAACCTAAATTTGGCCTGGCTACCAATTACAGCATACTCGTTTATTAAACCCTTTCTTTTGCTAATTAGGAGCAGATATTTAATATCTTTCTCCTGCTCTTGCGGAGCAAGCAAATAAATGATCCTTTTTATTATAAAATATAACATTATAATAGCAAAGTGGCCCCTTTTTGCTTGCTAGGAGAGAGGGTTATATCCCTTCCTTCTCCCTTAGCAAAGCTAAGGGTAGGGGAGAGGAGATAACCTTTCTTCACCTTCCAAGTTAAGAATTAAGAAAATATCTCAATTAGATATTAGAAGGTAACAATTATATTTTATAATATTTTATAATAAAACATTACAGTATTCAATTTTATATTTTTCATATTTTTAAGATATTAAAGAATATAAATTATATACTAATTTAAGGACGCGATCGTTGAAACAAAATACGAACAAAGAGACTCGAACTCTTACGGAAGTTATTCCACTTCTGCTTAAAAAAAGACTGGCTACCAATTTCAGCATGTTCGCTTTAATATTTTGCTTAATTTTATTAATTTCCACTTTTTTGTTAACCATTTCTAGTTAGTTAATCCTAAAAATAGGATTAGTAAATTAAGACTTAAGTCTAATTTAGTGGATTAGAGGCAAAAACAATGTTTATGTTTGTTTTTAAAAAGAAAATAAGCCAATAAAATATAAAGATAATAATATTTTTCTTAATATTATACTTAAATTAGTTTATAGTTAAAAACTAGGATTATATAAAAATATGTTATAATTTTGTACGATATGGTAACACTAAGTCTATTGATAAATTAGTAATGCTAAGCTAAATGTCTCACAACAATTACACACGCATCCTATTGAGAAATGGTCTATTTCTTATCTAAATTTTGATTTATCATCAAAATGTGATAGTATCTAGGGGTCGGTTTCGTGCTTAATATGCTTTCAGCGCTTATCCGTTATATTTGTGGCTACCCAACTGTGCCAGAGTTACCCAACAATTGGTACACTAGAGAAATACAGCCATCTGATCCTTTCGTACTAAGAGGCCATCCCCTTTTTACTATTGCTCCCTCCAGAAGATAGGGACCATACTGACTCACGTCGTATTAAACCCAACTCGCGTACCCTTTTAATCGGCGAACAGCCGAACCCTTCCGAGCTTCTGCACCCGGAGGATAGGATGAGTCGACATCGAGGTGCCAAACAGTCCGGACAATATGAACTCTCGCGGACTATTAGCCTGTTATCCCTAGCGTAACTTTTATCTATTTAGCGGTGGCTATTCCATAATATACCACCGGATCACTATGCCCTACTTACGTATCTGATCGACTTATAGGTCTTTCAGTTAAGCATGCTTTAGCCATTACACATTATTAAACCTTACATGGTTTATTGGTTTCCATCCGATTTAAGCATACCTTATGATCTAATATAATAAACATGATATTTGAATCTATACTTAATTAGAATTAAATATAAAAAATATAAAAATGTAATAAAATAAATTATAAACATTTTAATGTTAGGGTGTCTTTGATACTATTTTAAAGACGTCCGCCCCAGACAAACTGCCAATTAGTCATATTTCCCTTTATTTAAGGTTAACATTAATTCAATTTTAGTTAAGGTGTTTCACCTGAGTCTAATCGACTACCTTATACGCTACATCTAAAATCGAGAAAACGTGATAACTAACTACAGTAAAGCTGCATAGGGTCTTCCCGTCTACCTGGAGGCAACCCGCATCTGCACGGGTAATTCAATTTCACTGAGATACTTGTAGAGACAGTGGGACCATCGTTACTTTATTCATGCAGGACCGCATTTAACGGACAATAAATTTCGCTACCTTAGGATCCTTATAGTTAAGACCGCCATTGACCAGAACTTCAGTCAGCAAGATTACTCGCCTCCTTTATATTAATGGCATTGGGCAAAATTCAACACCTATACAAATAAATTAATCATAGCAGGTGTCTGTGTTTTAAGTAAACAGTCGTGGCCCCCGATTCTGTGACACCATCGAAATAATATGAAATATATTACTTAATGGTTCCTCTTATCGTCTAACTTATGAGGACAACTTGCCGAGTTCCTTTACAAGTATTATCTCTTCGCCTTAGTATTCTCTACCTACGAACCTGTGTCGGTTTAGGGTACGGTAGTTAAACTACATTATTTTCTAGATCTTAAAATAAAGATTTTCTGTAGTAAACTCATCAGACAAAACATTGGTTTTTGTTCCTTAGAGGCCGCTTTAACTTGGAGTTATTTAATATTGCCCCAAAACCCTTTCGTATTCGGCGAGAAGTATTAAAACTTCTTTCTACGCTACTCATGTCAGCATTCTCTCTTCAGTTTCGTCAAAACAATGAAACACTGTTTATCAACCGTCCTGAATGTTCCACTACCCAACTTTATATTTTTAATTTATAAAATAAAAATAATAAAGCGGCATGATATCGGTAGATTATATAGACCCGTTAAATTTTCGGCGCTAAGCTCCATTAGACTACTGCGTTGTTATACGTTCATTAAAAGATTGCCACTACCGAGCACACTTCATAGCTGTATTTGGAGAATAACTTCCTTAATTTCACTTAATAATCATTTCGGGACCTTAATTCATGCTCACGGCTGTTTCCGTTTCGACTACCCACCTTATCATGAGCAGTCTGAATATTTACCATCAATTTATGTAATTCCGAGATTAACTTTCAAAGGTAGGATTCTTAGGCCCCCCAATTAAACTTTTGTATGAAATTCAAAGTGCTGTACCTCCATAAATCTATTTCTAGTGATACTAGAAAGTTAAGTAAATGTCATACTAAAATATGTTTCGTGGAATACCAGCTATCTCGAGGTTAGATTGGCCTTTCACCCCTTTCCACAGCTCATCGGAGAATTTTGCTACATTCAACCGTTCGATCCATTATAATCTGGCCATGGAAAGATCACCTCGTTTCGGGTCTAATAGAAGCAACTATACCCGCTTCCCTATAATAACAAAGGCAAGAGCCAATATTATTATATTTAGGAACAGTCGCTTTCGCTAAGGCTTTTAACCTTGCTACTCCTATTAACTTGCTGACCCATTATGCAAAAGGTACGTCGTCATCCTTGTTAAATTAAATTATTTAACACAAATTCCGACTGCTTATAGAGCTACTAATTCATAGATTACAATCTAAGTTTTCTGACTTAGATTTCGCACTTCCCTCACGGTACTTTGCACTATCGCTAAATTTATAATACTTAGCCTTAGAGGATGGTTCCCCTATATTCCGACAAGTTATCTCCCATCGTACTTATTTAACAATAATTGTATAATTTACAAGGACTTTTACCTTCTTTGGTCTACTTTCTATTTAAAGATAAGTATTACTATTTTCCATTAGTTATTAAATTATATTGTTTATTGATTGGCTGATCCGATTTCACTCGCCGTTACTTTCGGAGTCTCGGTTGATTTCCTTTCCTTTCCTTACTACGATGTTTCGGTTCGGGAAGTAATAATAAAAAGGTTTCCCTTAGGATCGCCACAATTATCTGAAATTTAATTATGTAGCTTGTTTTCTTCCTTTTTTATAAATTTGCTATCTGCTCCTTAATAGCCCCTTTAAAATACTTAGGTGTTATATCCATATCGTCACCGATACTTTTAAGTATCAGGGGTCTTATTTTTAAGAATATTAAGGATTTTTAAAAGGAATAAAAAATACTATTTTTTGGCTACAACAGATCGATAGTTCTAAATAAAACTAAAGGATTATTACCTATATATTTACCTTATTTTTAGAGTTTCCCCATAAAATAAATTATAAGAGCTAAAAATATATTTCTATCATTTTTAGCTGACTGGCAAAGAGCCTCTCCCTCCCCCTTTTCCTCAAAGAGGAGGGGAGGGGGAGCTTGTTTCTTCCCATATTTGTTCTTGCGCTAGCGAATGAATCACAAACCGGAAAATATTTATATTTAATATGAAATACTTTTTAAGAGGCCTTAAATTGGCTATTAAATTGCTTTTTTGGTTTATAGACCTTACATTGTAATCAAACTATTTAGTAGTATAGAGTTGTAACAAAAAGCCTCTTTAACATAGTTTAAATTTTGCGCGCTTTTTATAGCTCTTTGGATTTTTTACTCCTTTTCTTGCTCCTCCCCCTAATCAGATAAAATCTAATAAGGGGGAGGCAGTGCGCTAGTACAAAGCAAAGGGGAGTTGGATGGAGAACCGGAAGGCGGAGAGAAGTTCTCCGTTACATAGTTTAAAAGCTGTTGTTCCGACTAAGATTCCATTTTCATATATTAGATATCGTTTATTCTCTTATATAAGAATATAGTCTGATACCTATATATTACAGTTTCCCTTAACGATACTTTACTTGAGTTAAAGGGTTATTTTAACTCCCATTTTTGGTATTCTTTATACGAGTGATTTTACTATCTAAGAAGTGTCTCTGTTTGAGTAAAGATGAGAGAGACCCCTTAAGATTTCTATGTAATAGATCAGTATTACCTCCTCGAATAACTTTGGGTATGATTCTATAGCATTCGTAACCAATATTCGCTATATTAGTTAGTCTAGACTCTAGATATCTTACCTGATTTTTAATTAGCTTAGTGCTAATGTGATTATGACAAGCTGTCATAACCCTTTTTAGATAATCTTCTTGGAGAAGGATTCTTCCTTCATCTACTTTGATATCTTTAAATAAGAAAGATAAGAATTCTTTATCTCTAGTAAATAAGGTTATTTCGAATTTATTACATAGTTGTAATATAACTTATAATACCTCCATCTTCTTTCTATAAAATAAATTATGTTTACTCCTCCCTACTTCCCAGATTAGATTTTATCAAATAAGGGGAAGGTGAGACTCTAAATTAAGTCAAGGTGATATTCTAATAGATTCAAGTGTTTTTAGAGGATAGACCTTTTTTATTTATAGTTTGTATTTTTAATTAGGATAGAAATATTCTATATTATAGAATTGGGAGGATTTTTGTGGTTTTACTAGATATTATTTTATTTAGAGTTTGACATCTTTTCATTCCATTTTTTATAGAGTTTTAGGATGTTTTGGAAATTGAACTCTGCCATATCATAGGTGTTGAAAGCATAAACATTTATTATTATAAGAACAGTTGTTCTATTAATTAACACTGCTAGTCAAGTTTTCGCAACTCTGTCGGTTTCAAATAATTGGGAAAATGAATAACGGGGATACTTTTTATAAACTATGGAAAAACAAAAAACATATTTAAGAAGCGTTTTACTATGTAAAAACACATCAGCTTCTGATTTAAATATTCCTAAAATATATAAACACTTTGGAGGAAGAAATATCGAATTACAGTTTTCGCGGCTCAGTCGGTTTCAAATAACTAGGAAAATAAATAACTGAGAATCAGACAATCAAATGAATAAAAATAATCTATGGAAACTTGAATTCTATCCAAGTAAAATAATAAATACAAATATAATAACCGAAATTCTAAGTAATTTCTATTCCTCTAAATTAACTAATAACAAACTTATGTTATATATGATTAAAATTAGATGTAGCGAAGATGGAATGGACACACACCCTCTATCTAATATTATTATATCTAGAGGAAGTCACGCTAATTTTAAATCTGCTATTCTAAGTATTGAGGAAGAATTAGCTAATTTTTATAATAGATATTTAAGTCTAGAATGTTATGGCTTAGAAGTTCATTATAGAGAACTTAGTCCTAATGAGCCAATAGGTATTCAAGGTGAAAAAGTAAGTCGAAATATTAAAGATAAGTATAAAGAATTTATTGATTCCGAATCTTATTCTCCCCTAGGGGAGAATAAGATTCCCCTGGAGGAAAAACAATCCGATTATAATTTATGGGAAGGTTTACTATTAATATTGAAAATAATTCTAGAGTCTTTTTATAATTAGGAGCAGTAAAGCAGTAAAAATTACTAAAGATTATACATCAGAGTATAAAAACATATTATACGATTTTTGGGATATAGTAAAGCAATAGACACTCTTTATATTAAAGATATTGATAAAATCTCTTCTCTTTTCCCCTTCCTAGCCAGGCAAAGCCTACCCTTCCCTTTAAAAAAGGGAAGGCAACCCTAGCAAATCCACTCCCGAAGGCTAATGCGGAGCAAGGATTTAAAATAATAGCCTATCTGTAATCGGGATTTTGATATTTCGATTTCTTCCCCTCCTCCATAAAAAGATGGAGGAGGGAGGATGGAGGAGGGAGGATGGGAACTTATTTTTCTTGTTTCGGCGGAGCCAGATATTTTAATTGGTTAATTCTTTAAAAGAACAGATAATAAAAAATAGATTTATTATCTTACTTATCGTTATTTTAAGATAGGGTTTACTTATCTCTTTATAATTACTATAATCTAGTATTGGGTATAACAGCTTGTTTTAACCTTTGTTCTTTTGTGAATCAGAAGGTTTTATATAATTATTTAATATGAAATACTTTGTAAGAGGCCTTAAATTGGCCATTAAATTGCTTTTTTGGTTTATAGACCTTACAGCGTAATCAAACTATTCATTGGTATCGGAGCAAAAGCATTCTTTTTCTTTGGTACTCTAATGACAATCTTTATAGGGAATGGTAGTATATGTGGCTCCGCCCTCTATGTCGATTGCATCAATTGCAATCCTATTCAAAGACCTAATCATTGCTATATTAAGTTCTTACGGTGAAGATCTATTAAGCAAAGTAAGTATTGGTGAAACAGACATTTCTACTCTACCTAGAGACAGAAGTGGATGGCCAACAGCTAACTCAATATTTAATGAACCGTTACTTCCAGTGGATAATGCGGCATCTAATAGTAGCTTAGATAATATTAAAGATACTATTTTGCGGAGCAGGAGAATAGATATTATATTTATGCTATCACAGCAACTATTGCCTTAATTTCTCTTTACTATTACTGGCTCCGCCAAAGGTAACATTATGGATTGGTATAATGGACCAGATAAATCAGATAAACCTTTAATTGACGGTTTTAATGGCAGAGTTCTTCCTAATCCCGAAAATGTTAGAGATTTAAATGCATTAGCTCCTCAATTACAACCGGGTCCTAATCCTTTGAATCCTGATGCAATTCTTCCCCATGCTGCGGCTGCTACGGCAGGAGAAATTCCACAGCCTGATCCTAAAGAAGAAAGTTTACTCAGAAGATTATTAGGAGAACAAATTAGACCTCCTGTAAACACTGAACTAGACAGTAATCATTGGGCTAACTTAAGTAAAGATGGAGGATCTCCTAGATCAGGAAATACTACTCCAATTCAACTTACTGATAATAGTAATTCCATTATTGGTTAATATTTATTTAACCCCTTATTTAAAATGGGGAACAAAATTAATGTTTCCTATTTGATAAGAGAATCAGAAATTCTCTTTCCTGTAAGTCTTCTTGTCCAAATATCTTGATTATTTAAGGCACTGTTAGGTGTAATAGTACCAGAAGATGAGGGTAGATCAGTAGGTGTGGTTGCACCAGAAGGAACAGATCTAGGTGAATCTAGATGATATTCTCTCAATTCTTCTGCTACTCCTTCCCCTTTTCCCCAAAGGGGAGGGGAGTAGGAGTAGGAGTATTATCAGTAGGATTATTCATCCAATTAGTGAATGAATCTTTAAGATCTAGTCCTCCAAAGGGGAGTATATAAATAAATAGCTCCAATAATGGTGATTCCTCCAATAATATACCATTTATAGTCTGAAATAATGTTTCCTGCTTTATCTAAAGCATTAGGAAATTCGTTATTTTCTAATGGTTTATTGAAGATTTCATGAGGTAGAGGCCATCCATTTCTATCTCTAGAAAATTTGATTCCTTCTTTAATTCCAACCATATCTTCACCATAGTCACTAAGAATATTTACAATTAATTCTTTAAATGTCATAGCAATTGCGGCTATACTAATATCTCAAGGACTAGCTCCTCCTATAAACATAGTTATAGCAAAACCAACAAAGAAAAATAATTTAGATGTTATTTTAATATATTTTTGAAGGAGTAAAGCAGGTTTATAACTTTCTGGTAGCCAATTAATTATAAGTTTCAGGGCGCTAGAACTGTATCTTACAAATAGTGGAAAAATGTGTTTCATATTTTATATTTTAAAATCTTCGAGTTTAGCTTCATATAGAACAAACCGAATAACAAGTTCAAGATATCTTAATCAATCAATATTAGTATTAATATACTTATATATAAAATACCAAGTTCTTAATTGACGGAAGTAAGGTGGAGGCAGAATAAAATTGTAAATGGGAGGGAAAAATATATATATACCCTATCTTAATTAAGACAGAATTATTTATATTCTCCATAATAAAGAGTTAAGGCATTAAATTTCATATTATTGAAATTAATATTTTTAATATTGTATAATACAATTTCACTCAACTCTTTATAATTTCTACAACTTATTGATTTAATAGAAATCAGAGATAAAGTATTCTTATCATCAGCAACATTAATTGTAATTCTTTGTTTTGGATATCCAAAGAATTCTTTATTAATACTGCTATCCAATATTACGGATAAGTATTCTGGAGATACTAGATCTAACTGATCATCTTTAATAATCGTAAGTTTTCTCATTCGAGTATTTTTCATAATTATTTTTATTTTCATACATCACTTTAGTTTCATACAGAACAAAGGACTTAACAAGTTCAAGATATCTTAATCAATCAGCTAGTATTATATGGTATTCATGTTAAATCTTCCTACTAACTCTTTTAATAACGGGGAGAGGAAAAATACAAAAATATCTGTTTAAACCTAATCATTAAGAACAATTGGAGCAGTAATATATACTACCTATTAAAGCCAAGAAAATGATTGCAATTAAAATGTATTTAACATAATCCTTCATAGAAAAGGTATTTTCTCCTCTTCTAGCAAAGCAAGAAAACTTGGTTGCTTTACTAGGCAAAGCCTGGCTAGGTGAAAGGCGGTCAACGGACTTATTACTTGATAAGAATTCAAAGAATCTTCTACTTTCTTCATCTTTACTTGATATTTTTTGCATATCTTCTAAGGCTTCATCAGGCGTACCTAATTTTTTAATTAAGTATGTACCAATACGAGCCATTAGATCATTAAAGTATAGTTTTAGACTTATTAATAATCCTGTCTCTGTAAATATTATAATAAATTCTATACTTAGAGGTATTGAAATTAAGGCAATAAAGGCCAAAGCTGCAATTACAAATCTTATATAGATTAGCTTTCTATATACTATTTTTAGAATAAATCGATATTTTCTAAATATCTTTAATAATAAGGGCGGAGCCGCTATACATTATATTATTCTGTTACTTTATACAATTTTTCAAATTAATAGTCTATCCGCTTCCCCCTAATTAAGGGCTTATAGCCGCAAAATCTAATCTAGCTTTGCTAAGGGGAGCGGCTTTAATTAGAAAATTAAAGTAAAAATATCTCCAAGAATGGAACTAAAAACAGATGACCACTATTGTCAAGCAGTAGATAAAATACCTACTCTTTTATTCCCTCTTTCTCCCTTGCACTTGCGTAGCAGCAAGGGAAGGGATAAATACTATTCTCAACTTGAATAGGCTTTAAACCTAAATATATATTATCGTATTTAAGATTTTGATCTTCTATATTTAATTGATGTCTTATTACTTTTAATAATTCCTTTATATTATGGAATTTCTTATTGTCTAGTCTAAATAGTAAATAAGTTTTCCCGCCTTTTTTATATTTCATTTCCAATCTTATAGGATTCCCATTAATTGGAAGTTTATTAATTTGACTATTTAATATAGTAGCAAGATATAAATTGTCTAGATCTTTAATTCTAGACTTATTTAATAATTGAATTCGTTTCATATTATATATTAATATACTTTACACTATTTTTCAAATTATCTTTCCATCTTCAAAAAGATTTGCAGGAAGATAAAGTAAAAACATATCTCTGAGTAAGAACTAAAAACAGATGACCTCTTTGTCAAGCAAGCAGGCAATAAACCCACTTCTTTTATACATATAATTAAGGGTGCTTGCTCTGACTTGCTCCGTAAGAGCAAGCAATAGCAAGCCCTTCCCTATAAAAATATATATTTGACTAGGAAAGGAAAAGGGAGATAGATCTTTTTTAACTAAATCAGTTAACAGGGTTGCCTTATTTGATCAAATCTAATCTGGCTACTGAAGTGAAGTATTATACCCATTTTATATTAAGGGCTGTAGCCAGAACCTTTATATAAATTAAACGGTCTGATCGTCAAAGATAATTTATCATATTTGATAGTTTTATCTACTTGTTGTATATGATGAAAGAGTGTTGTAACAATATCTTCAATACTGAGGGAAGGGTTGCTTGCAACAGTTATGGGAGGGCTATATATAAAAACAGTATCTATAAAGCATGTGTTGAGGTAAATTAACCAGGAGGCAAATAATAAAGCTGCTTATATATATATATTACTGTTTTATTTTTAAATATATGGGGGTTAAATTAAAGGCAGATAGAATTAATTTATAATTTTATGTCCTAGACTTACTGTCACAGTATATGCTCCAATTTTATTTTTTGAAGTATATTTTGCAGAGTCCACAAAATTATTTTGAATTTTTCCTTTACCTTGTAAACTAGATGATAAACTTCCTTTATATGCTGTTTTCACAGTAGCTTTAGGAACTATTCTTTGAGTAGCTAATCTACCAGCTATTTTAATTTTAATACCTGTTAATTGTGAAGTAGGAGTGGCAGAATTAAGACTATTAATTCCTTCATTTCCTTCCCCTTCCACTTCCACTTGTGGAGGTGGAAGAGGACTAGAGAATAAAGAACTATTTTTATTAGTTAAGATATAAGCTTTATTAAATAATGTTTTTAGCATTCTATTAAAGTTATATTTATTACTATTTAATCCAATTAATTGTGCCAGTATATTACTGTCATGGTAAGGATATTGTAATGGAATTAATTCTAATTCTACTTCTTTATTAAATAATTGAGATAACATATAACCTAAATATTTAAAATTAGGCTTAAAGATATTTACTGGTTTATTTACCCCTTTTTTTATTTGAGTTTTTGTATTTCCTCCTTCAATATTATCTTCTGCTCCAAAAGCTGTAGAGGCAGAGAAGACTAAGTTATTATCAAATTCTACTCGGCCTGGTTTATAGAAACAAAGGTGTATTACTACTTTATTTGGAGAGATTTTAAATACTGGTTTCCCTATTAAACAAGAAATAGAGGCAAAGAAATATTTAAGCAATACTGTAGCATTTTCTTTAGCTGTATTTGCTGATATACTTCTATTTTTATTAAAATTGTAAACAACTGTTTGATTATTAATTGTTGATGATTTTGAATTTGCCAACAATTTGGTTAGATTATTTAACATATTATTATATTATAAATTTTGCGCTATTATGTTATTTTAATTTATTAACTCCTTTATTACTGTATCCTATACTTCCTCCTCCTCCTACTCCCCTCCTCTACCCCTTCCCCTTGTTTGTGACTTGGCTTCGCCAACACAAGGGGAGGGGGAGGAGGAAAAGGGAAGGAGGGTAGAGGAGCAGGACCCTTGTAATGCTTCTCCCCTGCCTGCTAGTAATAGCAGGCAAGGGAAGGAGAAGCATAAATTACTTAAGTCTTTATATTAGAATTGTTGCCTAAATTTTATCTGCTATTTATATAATTATGAATAGGCTGAATTTAGTTAGAATTTTAATAAGCTGAGAAAAGGAATTGAACCCTTATTTTACCGTCATGAGTGGTATGTTTTAACCATTTAAACTATTTCAGCTTTATTTTATGCCTCCACTCCTTTATTTTTATAAAAAATAAAAAGGAATTTTTTTGGAGCATTAAGGTATATAAATATAATTAGAGTTAGAATTTCTATAAAACTTATTAGGTAATAATTAATCTCTAACCCTTATCTTTTTTTTGATAAGAGAGATTATAACTGATAAATCAAAAAATTAATAGGTAAGATAGTGGAGTATTATTACACAATATAATAAAAGCTTAATTTAACATACTTAAATAGTGTTAGATTATTCCTATTCTCCAAAATATAGTGAGAATAGTAAAATATTTAATATTTAATATTTCTTTATTATTACCACGAATTTCTTCGTTTTAACTATCTAATTTTACCAAGGACCTTAACTAAATTTATATATTACATCTATACTCTTTCTAGAATATAAAAATTATAATTAGAGGCTAGTATAAAGGCTTGAATAAATTTCAGTTTTAGTTAATTCTTAACTCTTCTTATATTAAGCCTTCTCCCCTTTTCCTGCTCTCCAAAAAAGTGGGAAGGGAGTGGGGGTGCGGAGTAAGAGGGGAGCCCATTGCAAGGGCTTGCACATGCGGAGCAGCAGCCAGCAATAAAAAAAGGGTAGAATCTTGGACTCGAACCAAGATCTAGCATCGCCACAAGATGTTATTTTACCAATTAAACCAATACTACCTCTTTTATTAAATTTATATTTTTAATTGAATTAAATTATGATATTTTAATATACTAAAATAGTATATTTTTGCTCCGCCTTACAGCCCCTTATTAAATTTTGTGGCTATCAGTCCTTAATTAGGGAGCGGGAACTATTGTTATATTAGTAACTCCTATGCTTTGCAAAGAATATATATATAAAATTAACATTCTTAAGGGCTTGCTCCTTCCCTTTTTCTGTTTAGGCGGAGCCAAAAACAACAAAGAGGAGGGGAGCTAGCGCAAAGCCAGATTTACATTAATGTAAATTAGCCATTAAAATGAAAGGGTTATAAATAAATAATTAAGAATTAGCCTTTACTTTAATTTGTGGCTTGCGTTTGCAATGCAAAGATTAGCCAGCAACAGAATTATTACTTATTAAAACTAAAGCAGCTAAATAAATAATAATTAGTCTCATTTCAGTAAATGCACCTAAAATAGGAGCAGTGTTTAATAACACAGGACTAAATAATAAGAATAATAATGTAATTATACCTAATACAATATAAAGAGCATAACTAGTTACAATTCCTGTATCTAATTTAGCTACATTTGTTCCAGTATTCGTTAATACCGATGATAGACCATAAGGTCCAACTAGTTCAATTACTCCTCTATCTAAGAATTTAGTAATATTATATCCTAATTGTAGACCTTGACCAATAATATAGTTATTATAGATAATATCAATTAAATATTTACCATTAAAGAACTGATATAAAGTTCTTCCTAATCCTACAGAATCTGTTAAATTATTAAGGAATTGAGGTGTTTTATGGTACAGGAATAAAGCAAGCATAGCCGCAAATAGACTACCAATTGTAGGTAAAAGTTTAAATAGTAAAGGTAAAGAGAATTCTGCTTCAATTAAAGTAATATGATCAGGATGTATGAATAAACTATTTCCGAAGAAATCAGTTCCCACTCCTACAAATAAATCAGAGAATACATAACCAAAGAAGATACTAAATAAACTTAAAACAAATAGAGGTATTACTACCGCTGGACTTGCTTCATGTGAATGTAAGTAATCATTTTTTGGAGCATTAGGATAGCTTAAGAATACTAGAGAAATTAATCTGAATGAATAGAATGCTGTTAATATAGCAGTTAGAGTACCTAACCAGTATCCAGCATAGCCACTAAATTGATATTGAGCATAAGCCAATTCAATAATTAAATCTTTACTATAGAATCCTGTTAACCAAGGTAGAGCCATTAAAGACATTGAACCAATTAAAATAGCTGTATATGTAAATGGCAAGAAATTGATTAAACCACCTAATTTTCTTACATCTTGTTGATCGCTCATGGCATGTATTACAGCTCCTGCTGCTAAGAATAATAAAGCTTTAAAGAAAGCGTGGTTAACTAAATGGAATAAAGCAACATTATATTGACTTAAACCAACAGCCATAAATAGGTATCCCATTTGTGAGATAGTACTAAACGCTACAATTCTCTTTAAATCATTTTGTAATAGACCACATGTTGCAGCAAAGAATGCTGTAATTGCACCCACCCACATTATTACAATTAGAGCAGTTGGACCATATTCAATTAAAGGACTAGATCTCATTAATAAATATACTCCCGCTGTAACTAGTGTAGCAGCATGGATTAAAGCAGATACAGGTGTAGGACCTTCCATTGATCCAGGTAGCCAAGAGTGTAAACCAATTTGAGCTGATTTTCCCATAGCCGCTAATAATAATAAGATACCAATAATTGTAATAGCTGTTTCATTAATAAATGGAGCTATTGAGAATACAGTGGCATAATCAATATTACCGAATAACCAGAAAATAGCAAAGAATGCTACACTTAAGAACATATCACCTACTCTATTCATTGTTAAAGCTAAGATAGCTGATTTATTTGCTTGTACTCTAGTAAACCAGAAATTGATTAGTAAATAAGAAGAAATACCAATTCCTTCCCAACCAATGAACATAATTAAATAATTATCTCCTGTAACTAATACTAACATAAAGAATGTAAAGAGTGATAAATACGAGAAGAATCTTTGATTATGTGGATCATTAGCCATATATGAAATTGAATAAATATGTACTAAAGAAGATACCCATAGTACTGGAATTAACATACTTACTGTTAAGCTATCGAATAAGAAGCCCCAAGATACATACATAAATTCGGAGTCTATCCAACTTAAGAATTTTACTGATACTGGTGAACCACATACCCCTACTTCATAAAATGCTATACCAGCTAATACTGATGAAATTATTAATGATGTTGAAGTAATAATATGGCTTCCTGTAACTCCTATTTTTCGTCCTAGGAAACCGGAAACAATTGAACCTAATAAAGGTAATACTAAAATTGAAAGATACATTTAAGTTCTAAGTGAAATAGTTCCTCTTAATCTATAATATGCTACAAGTATACTTAATCCGATTACTGATTCTGCTCCAGCGATTGCTATAATATATACACTAAATGTTTGACCTACATTATCATCAAATGAATATGATGAAATTAAGACTAATAGTGTTACTGCTAGAAGCATTATTTCAATTGAGATAATCATTAAGATTATATTCTTTCTATTAAGAATAAATCCTAAAATACCTATTAAAAATAAGAATAATGACAGATTCATAATTTTTTTTGTTTATCCTTTGGGAGCCTGTAAAATGATTTGTTATCTTGTTAATGGTTTTCTTCCTTATCTTTCTATAAATATAGAATAAATAAGGGTGAGGTTATTTTTATAACCGAGTTATAGTCTAAGGTGTTGGGGTTAGATCTGTTATATTTTCTTTGATAAATTATACTTATTTAGAATAATTTCAATATATTCCTCCTTCCTTTCTACCCCAGCCCATTGGGTAGGCAAAGCCTAAAGAAGTAAGGGGGAACAAAGAAAATAATTAAATTAACAAGATGAAATAAATGCTTGGTTTAAACTTTTTACTTTATAAATAATTAGCACTGCCATGACTAATGAATCTGTAATTACCTTAACTAAGCAGTAAGATATAATATCATATCCCTTCCCTTTATTAGATAAAATCTAATTAGGGGATTAAATCTTGTAGAGACAAGTAAAGGAATTAAGGATAAACAGACTTTACTATACAATATAATAGGTTTATAAAGCATTTATAACGGGACCTATCGGATTCGAACCGATATCAACCATAGTGACGCTATGGGACTTTACCAATTAAGCTAAGAACCCTGATTTCTTCTTCTTATATACATAGACCCTACCTAATATTTATATATTTATGTATAATTATTATATTTTATATACTTATATATCATATATATGGAAGCCTAAAGTTTTTAGAATAAAATACAAGAGCGAGGCGAATCGAACACCTACCTGTGATTTTGGAGATCATGATTCTACCATTAAACTACGCTCTTTATTATTGAACCTGTTGGTCCTTTTCTTAACTCTTTTATATTATTTATATAATATATTAGAAAAAATAAGGAATAATAATAAATATTTGCTACTCCCCTAATTAAGGGCTTATAGCCACTTAATCTAATAAGGGGAGGCAAAGCACCCCTTTGCTGTGGCTTGCATGCGGAGCAAGCATTAGCCAGGAAGGGACTTGAGAGAAGCCCTTGTTAGAGATGAGGAGAATTTTGCTCCGCTTTGTTAGGAAATTTATTAAAGCTGCTGCGTAGCAAGCGGAGCAACTAAGAAGGGGGAGATTAATAAATAATAGTAATTTAAGATTTTGTATCCACTCTTCTAGAAAGAATAATAGGAGCAATCATAGCTAATAATAAAATTACACTTGATAAAATTAACCATACTGCACCATAAGTATATAATCCTTGACCTAACATTTCTATTTGTAAGAAATTAGTAAAGCTCATATCAGCTATTCCAGGTTGGAAACTAGTATTTACTACATTACCATATAATGTAATATTACCACTTTGTTGTGGTGCAGTTAATAGTAATTGATTTAATGAATTTAAAATATCTAATGGTAAAGAGAAGGCTGAGATATTTTGGAAACTGAAAGGAAGAATAGAGAAGATTTCGTAAATAAATAATCCACCTACAGCAAAAGCTAAAGGTATATTTTTAGTATAGGCACTACCTACTTCTAAAATATCTACTAATTTAATATTAATCATCATTATAACAAATAAGAACAATACTGTAATCGCTCCAATATATACAATGATATAAGAAATTCCTATAAATCCTACTCCCAGTATAATTAAATATCCTGCCGCATTAATAAAGACTGAAATTAAAAATAATACAGCTATTACAGGATTTTTTGCTGTAATAACTAAAACACTTGATAATATTGCTCCAAAAGCCAATAAATCTAATAATAAGTTATTCATAATAATTATGTATGTTGTATTGCACTTGAGATATATTGAAAAAATATATATTTTTTCTCTTCACTCAAGTAGGTTTAACCTTGAAGATGTGAATATATCTAATATTTTTATAGACCTAATAAGTTAGATTTAAGAATATATTAATATATCAGGGTTCAAATAAAACTATAAATTATAAAGTCCACCTCCTACCTATTGAAGGAAAAGGAAATTTACTTACCTAACTAACGACTCCCCCTCCCCCTAATTAGATAAATTCTAATAAGGGGAAGCGGTGCAATGGCTAGAGATAAGGTTAAGCATATAAAACTATCTTATAATTTAAGGTGTTAAGAGGAGTCGAACCCCTGTGGTGAGTATTAACAGTACTCCGCATGACCGCTATGCTATAACACCACTACTTTAGTATA
>Ga0307515_10005598_pt1 | contig 25389 bp, 1 predicted proteins | sample 17_EM_MG_FD_194513 | JGI IMG/M metagenome (GOLD analysis project Ga0307515, IMG submission 194513) | Populus trichocarpa ectomycorrhiza microbial communities from riparian zone in the Pacific Northwest, United States - 17_EM | ecosystem: Host-associated > Plants > Roots > Unclassified | place... | reverse complement strand
ACAATATTCTTAGCTTATATCTATAATTTGCCTTAAATAGTAATATACCTATTCCTTTTTAAGGTGTTGCATTATATATAAACTATATAACTAGTAATAGTAATACCTAATTATTCTGTATATAATTAATATAATATCTTAAATACTGCTCTAGTGTCTAATTTAATCTTTCCATTTAACCGTCTGTCTATAGATAATATACGGTAAAAGTTACTACTTAAACTCCTTACTCCGCTAAAAATACCTCCTAAAATACTGCTATAAATCTTAGATCTTCATCCAATATAATCTTATTTAGTGCTCCATATTTTATAAATACTTCTTTAATATAGATTTTAGCAATATCTTCCGCTAAGATTTCTTCTATATAGGCTATAAAGTATCCCCACTTTATAAGCTTATCTATTATTACTAAAATCGCGTTATAATCTTATCCAGTAATAGGATCTCTTAATTTTAGTAACTTAATAATAAAGTCCTATAATATAACCTCCTATAGTCTCTCTAGTATTTTAATAGGTTATAGCCCTCTATATAGCTTATACCTTATTAGTTTATTTCTTTAGTAATCTAGATACTTTTTAGTAACCCTTTTAGCTATCCTTTAGATTCTATTAATAATGTACTTTTCTTAGAGTCTTAATACTAGGCCTATAGCTCTATTATATCCTTAAGTTAATCCCTTATAGAATTTTTCTATAAATTACTCTACTATACTTCTTAGGATATACTTTACTTCTTAATTTTTATATATTTCCGTTTATAGATCTTTTAGCTATACTTTTAGAATTCTTTATACCTAAAAGCTTTCTAGTATCTTATAGACTTTCCCTAGCTCCTTATCTTTTTAAGTCGCTGTAATCTTTGGATAATTATACCTAATTTATTTATTTATGTCTTTTTATAATAAAGCCCCTAATGGCTTCTTATTATTTTATAGTTTAGCTTTATAGCTTAGAGTATCTGCTTACGTATTATCTATACCCTTAGTATACTAAATCTTAAAATAGTATTTTATAAGCATCTCTGCCTATCTAACCTATCTTTAGTTAAGTTCCTTTATTATTAAGAATCCTATTAAGTTCTTATAATCCGTCTTAACTATAAATAGTTTTTTTATACCTTATAAGAATACTCTTTATTTCTTTAATACTATAACTATACCTAATAACTCCTTATTATAGATGTTATAGTTTAACTCTAGTAGTGTTATCTTCCGACTATAGTATACTACTAGGTGCTATCTATTTTAATATCTTTATATAAAGCACGCCCCTAGTATATAGTCTAATGCATCTATTTTTATAACTATCTCTAGACCTAGTTAATAGATCTTAAGAACTAGCTCCTAGGTAAATAACTCTTTAACTTTCTTAAAGAGTTCCTTTTACTTCTCTCCCTATACCTATAGTTCTTCTTTCTTTATTAACCACGTAAATGGCTTAATATTCTTTAACTATTATATTATAAACCTTCTACAGTAATTACAAAACCCTAGGAACAATCTTAACTGCATAACGTTCTCTAGTTCTTACTAATTTACTATAGCTTTAATCTTCTTTAGATCTATACTAAGTTGGCCTAGTTTAATAATAAATCTAACAAAATTGGTCTTCCTGGTAAAGAACTTGCATTTCTTAATTACTACTAGTATTTTTTTTATAGTCTCTTTAAGACCTACTTAACGTGTTCCCCGTATTCTTCCTTAGTTATTAAGTAGATAATAATAATATTAAGGTATACTATAATAAATTTATCTAAGTATTCTCTTAATATATTGTTAATTCGCTTCTAGAACGTTGCTAGTACATTTATAAGCCTAAATTGTATAACTAATAGTTTGTATAGTCCTTCCTTTAACCTAAAGGCTGCCTTCTACTTATTACCTTCCTTAATCTTAATCTAATAGTACGCCTATCTTAGATCTGTCTTTATAAAGATTTATATATTACCTATCCTATTTTAAATTTCGCTAATTAAGGGTAAAGAATACCTATCCTTTCTAGTAATGCTGTTTAACTATCTATAGTTAATGCATAGTCTTAGTTTACCATTCTTTTTTGGTATAAATAGTACTAGATAACCTACTAATAACTGTAATAGTCTAATATATCCCTTCCGTAGGTTTTCCTAGACAAACTCTTTTAATACTCTACCCTCTTCTTCAGTAAGCTTATAGATTGGAAAAAACCTTAAACTTATTCCCGGTTTTAATTCTATTTTATAGTTCTATACTATATACTCTAATAGCTTCTTACTTTCTAGTGACTATAGTTTCTTACCATACTTATGGTATCCCTTTAGTATATAACTTAGTCCTTTTTCTATTTTTTCGTAGGTTACTCCTACTTAGTACTATATTAACTTAGCTTATTATTATATCTTATTGCGTTAAGTATCTCTAATATTGACCTAACCTATAATCTAATTAATCCTTAGATTATATTCCTATAACTAAAGTATTCCTAATACTGCCTTATTATTTCCTAATAGTAATATATTAAAAGACATCTTAATTTATCTCCCTTTAATAATTAACTAAATAGGTCCTATTTTAAGATTAACAATCCCTCCTCTATAGGTTATTAGATCTCCTAAAATTGTCACTAATAGGTAAGAGTACTCCTTTTTCCTGTATAGTAAACCTATCCTTTTAACTGCTGTTGGCGAGATATAGTTCCTTATTGCTCCATTATCTATTAATACCTTAAACTATTAATCCTGCCATTTAACTTATAAATTTAGGTATTATTCTTAAATTCCTTTAAGGGTCTAAGGCTTTATTACTAGTTCCCTCTAGTTCTATAGGCCTCTACTTTTCCTAACTATTAGCTACTTAATCCTATTTATACTTAGTCTAACTTAGGCTAATACTTAGTTCGCTTTTTATTTTTAATATACCATAAATATATGCTCTCTAGGCATTCCCACTACTATTATCCGTCTAGGTATTCTTCCGTAAGGAATCTTTTTAGTTAAAGTATTAAGTTACCTAACTCCTAAACTTCTACTAGATGCTAGCTATATATATACTTAGCATTTCTATATTTCTACTTATCTATTATCCAATATATTCTTATAGGATACTTATAGTGCTTGTCTTTTAGTGCTTTGTGTATATTATATATATCGTCTATATATACAATCCACAATAGTATATAATGTACTTAGTGTCTTAGGTTAACTCTTAGCTTGTCTTTATTCTTAAGTTTAAACCTTTATCGTGTTAATCTAAGCGTTGCGACTTCGTTCGCAGGTATTAAGATACATCTCTCGCTTCTCTAGTCCTCTAAGCGCTCCTTTAGATCCTTTAACGTTATAATTAAGGCTCCTTTAATATAATTTATAGCTTTCTCTATAATCGGGTAGTCTTAGATAACTTTTTTATCCAGCTATATATAGAAATCTTCCTACTTATTATTATGCCTTTGCCTATACTACTTTTAGTATAGCTGCTAGAGTGTATATAGCTCGTCTATAAGGAAGTATCTTCTTATTACTACGTTGTAATAACCCTTAATGTGTCGTTCCTTAAACCTAGTTAGAATCCCTAGATCCTCTTCGTTTTCTAATTTAGTAAGCCACTTAGCTCTTAGTATACCTACTCTTGGCCTATTAGTAATTCTTTATACTAGCGCTTTATCCCTTATACGTCCTAATATACTAAATTGCTTATCTAGTTTCTATTCTTACTATGCAATAATTCTCTATCTAAATTCTTCTATAGTTTCTTTTAGTTTACGTCTTATGCTTAGATCCTTAAAGTCTTCCTACTTCTTAATCTTAGTATTAACTTTTTAATCTTTAGGCCGAACACTATATTCTTCTAGTAAATCCTCTAGGTCTATATACTTATCTCCTAGTCTAATTACTATTTACACTATAGATTCTCTAATCTATAATAAAGCTCCTTGCCTCTTACTTATAGGTATCCTAATTTGCACTCCAAATTCTTAATCCTATGGATTCTTTAATCCTAAGCCTACTTCTAACTTAAGCTTAGCTTCAGCCTTAGTCTAACTAGGCTTACTTAGTATTCTCATCTTATCTTAAAAGTCTTAAATCTCACTTATCTTATCTTAAGAGTCTTATACCTATAGGAAACTTCGTCCTAAGCTTATTCGTATATCTTTAAACTAAGCTACTACTCTACTCTATTAGTTTTCGTCCGTTATAGGTCCTTAAGCTTACCTTATCTCGTCTTAAGAATCTTAGTTATCTCTTATCTCGTCTTAAGAATCTTAAGCCTTTAGCCTTTTACCTTTATTAAGTGCTAAAGTGGTTTACTATCCTACTTCTTTTACGTCTTATAAAGCGATAGATATTATATCTAGTGGGGTCTTAATCCTAACTAATATTCCCTATTCTATAGTGGAATTATTCTTTACCTCTTATATAACATTTTAGAGGTCTATATACTCCTAGTAAGCTACTCTTATTATCTTATTATTATAAAATATTTCGCCTATATTAAATTTATTATCCTTAATATCCGATTTATAAACTAGTTTATTAGTTCCTCTATACTCTATAGATTTTAGCTCCTATAGCCAATAGCTTACGCTATACTTAGCGTCTTTATAAATTTAGTATACGTTATTATAATAAAACGCGAAACTTCTAATTAAACACTCTTTTATTCCTTATAGTACACTATTATCTCTCTATATATATATATCTTCTACTACTAGTCTAGTTCCCTTTATTATATAGTAACTCTAACTATTTTTATAATCCCTTGCAAAATAACCCTATTTCCCGCAATTTATATAAGCTCCGTCTTTAAACTATTAACTTTACTATAGAGTCCGCCCAAACGTCTTCTACTACTAAGATCCCTAGTTTAGCCTTTATTCCCTAGTCCTATAATTACTAAATCCCTAACTTCTAGATTTCTATAGTTTTTTACTCTATCTCTTATAGGCTTCTTTAATACCACTTAGGTCTATTAGCTCTACGCTATACTATATTTTTTAACTTAGCTTTAGTTATTACGTACTCTACGCCTTATATAACTATAAAACTCTATCTTAACCTCTCTTAGCCTGTTCCCTTTAGTAGATCTAATTATTAATCTTAATTGCTTAATCTATTAGTTTCCTTAGGGTATCTATATCTTCTATTAGGATAATTACGTCCTAGACTTTAGCCTTAAGTCCCTACTTATACTGTGCCATAAGCGCCCTATTATTCTACTTAACTTATATAGCTAGCGTCTAGAACTACGTTATATACTTAATTACTAAAGTTTATTATATAATGTCTTAGAGTTTTCTTTCCGCTATAGTTATTAATTCTAGGTCTCTAAATATTTATATAAGTCACTCTATAAATCCTTCCTAGCTTAAGAACATGAATTGCATATCTTAGTTAGTGGTCGTTATTTTATTTATTTATATCTCCGTAAGATAAAATTTAAACTACTTTAGTGCTCTTCCTAATAGGAATAGTCCTGCATAGGCTATTTAATCTATAGGTATTAGTAGCTTTACCCCTTCTTATAAAACTTTAAAGTGCATTTATATAAAAAATCCCTTAAGCTTTAATCTTTCTCCTAAGAATCTCTTAATAGATAGTAACTTAACCTTTACCGATCTAATCCTATTAACCCTCTCTTCTAACGCTGTATTATTAGCTGTTGACTAGTTAATTACCTCTTATAACTATCTAACTATTATAGGTTACTATAAGTTAGTATCTGCCATACTAGTATCTGCTAACCTTAAAGTAGTTACTGCCGTTAATAGCGTTATAGTAGCTGCGTTTAGTGGTATGTTATTTAACTTTTTATATTTAATACTATAACTAGGTAGTAATTGTGTAACGGAACCTTATAGCAGGAACTATAATAGGCTCGTTAATAGGCTAGGTATATAGGCGATGTAAATTAAAGTTAACAACGTAATAATAACTAGTGGAGTAGTTACCTAATAGATTAACTCTAATTATATTCTAAGAATTACTATAAGGAAGGAACTATCTAGGTAGGGATCAAGGGTCCTTAAATACACAACCGTACTCCTATAAAATCCTTCTTATACGTAATATACGCTTTATACATAAGATACGTAAGTTCCTCTTATTCCTTGCGTTTAATATATAGTACGTTATATGACCTTAATTACTATTCCTTGTTACATAGTTCTATCGGCTCTATCCTAGACCATGCCTAAATTAACTAACTAGCTTCTTCCGACTCTTCCTTAAGTAGTTATAACATCGTACTTAAAGCGTCCGTAACATTTTTACTAAATTAAAATAAACCCCAGATTAGTAGATTTTACTATATTTTAGACTTAATATAAATTATATAAGTATAAAGTACTTCCTTTTAGACTAATTAATGGACTAGCTATATACCAACGATATATAAATAATGTACTCTTTAACTACCTTAATAACTTCTACACGGCTTACCTAGATAATATTATAATTTACTTTAAGAATAAGTTAAAATATAAGGAGCGCGTCTATAAGGTCCTATGATAACTCTATAAGGCTAGCCTTTAGGCTAATATTAAGAAGTTAAAATTTAGTGTAAAGTATATAAAGTACTTAGGGTTTATTATTAGTACGGACGGAATTAAGGCTAACCCAGAAAAGATAGCTATAATTAATTAGTAGGAACTACTATGGACCATAAAAGGGATATGGTTATTCTTAGGCTTCTATAACTTCTACTAACGCTTTATTAAGAACTACAGTAGGATTACTTAGCCCCTTAGCCGCCTTACTATAAAGGGTAAGCCCTTCTACTTTAACACCGTATATAAGTAGGCTTTTAATAAGCTTAAGAAGCGACTAGTCTCCGCTCCCTTACTTACTTACTTTAACCTAGAACGGCCTTTAATGCTAAAAATAGATGCCTTAGATAGTGTTATTACTAGCGTTTATTCCCAGAAGTAGATAGACGGAGAATAGCACCCTATTACTTACTACTTAAAGACTATAATAAATGCTAAGCTAAACTACCCAATCCATAATAAAGAAATGTTAGCTATTATCTCTAGCTTTTAGCACTAGCGAGCATAGCTAAAAGGGGCCCCTAAGCCTATTTAGGTAGTTTAGATTATAAGGCCCTAGAATACTTTATAATAACTAAGGCCCTTACGGCCTAGTAAGCGCGCTAGGTAGACGTTTTATCCTAGTTTAACTTCCTAATTAGGTATAGGCTAGGCGCTACTAACTATACGGACGCTTTTATAAGGCGTAAATGGGACCTAAATAACTAGATAGCCGTAAAAATCTTATTATAGACCTAGGCGCTACTATAACTAGAGCACCTTAACCCTTAAATATAGGAAGAACTAAGTACTAAATTTTTAAGCGCTAAGATATGTCCTATTAACCCTATAGAATTTAACCTTATTAATAAACTACTATAAGTAAACCGTACGGACCCTTCTCTATAGGAATACCACAAAAAGGTAAAGGATATTACTAGTCTATGGTCCCTTAAAAATGGACTATTTAAGCACTAGGAATAGCTAGTAGTAGTAAAGGAACGGAACTTATAAACCTGGCTTATTACTAAAGTATATAACTAGGTCTTTACGGCCTACCCTAGAAAAAATATAACTTATAAGATTATTAGTAACCGCTACTACTAGTCCGGAATAGTTATAAATATTAACCGTTATATACGGAACTGTAACAACTGCTATAGGTCTATAATTCTATAAGATAAAACCTTAGGACTATTAAAACCTCTCCTAATACCCGACCGCCCTAATAGTATATCTTTATAGACTTCTATAAGCTACCTATAGACCGCAACGGATATAATATAGTTATAATTCTAGCTAACCGCTTTAGTAAGCGCCCGTTCTTAATTCCCTATTATAAAAATATTAACGCTAAAGAGGCGGCCTAATTATATATTTATTACGTCTACTATATTTACAAACTACTAGATACTATTATATCTAATTATAGCCTATAATTTATATTGGCCTTCTAGAACGAGTTTACCCGGATTTTAGGTATTAGGCTAAAGCTCTCTATAATATACTACCCCTAAATAAATGGCTAGACGGAGATTATAAATTAATATTTAGATTAGAGCCTTTAGCCCTTTATTAACTACTTCTAGGATAACTAGGGTAAACTACTACCCCTAATAAACTACGCCCAGGCGACCCTACCCTATAACTTTATAAGATTTGCACCTATCTAACTAGAAATGGGGTATTTACCCTAAATAAGCTTTAACTAGGATAGACTAGAAGGACTACGGACTATACGCAAGAAACTATCTTATAAAGAAGCCCAGCAGTACGCTAAGCGCTTAAAGGAAGCCTAGACGGTAGCCTATACAAATCTAGAAAAGGCCTAGAAATTAATAAAATAGTAGGTAAATAAGTATAGGCGCGAACCTAACTTTACTATAGGCGATATAGTCTAGATTATAATAAAGAACTAGAAGACGGAACGGCCTAGCCATAAGCTAAACTATTAGATAGCAGGACCGTATAAGGTCCTTAAGAAGATAGGTAACTTATATAAAGTAAAGCTCCTAGATTTAATTAAGGTTTACCCTATTTTCTTACCGGATAAGCTACGGAAAGCTATAAATAACCTATTACTTAGATAAAAGAACAAACCTCCCCTACTAATTTAAGTTAATGGCGATAATAAATAGAAAATTAAAGAAGTACTAGCTTGTAAACTAGTAAGGAAAACGCTAAAGTACCACGTTAGTTGGAAAGGCTATAACCTAAACCCTACCTAGTACCCTATATAGAACTTTATTAGCAGTCCCTATAAGCTTTAAGAATTTTATAGCCGTTACCCTAATAAACCAGGACCCCTAAAGTACCTAGATAAGTAGATAGAGTGCTAGTATAGCAAAGATAATAGATTACTAGAAGAATATAAAGATAAGAACACCCCTATAGGAATAATATAGATATATAAAGCCTAAGGACAGGCTTTACTAAAGGGGGGGGGGAGTAATGTTATGGCACTGGTAGAAAATGGCAGAACTTAGTTAGTAGAACTTAGCAGAACTTCGTACTAGCAAGTTGCTATAGGTTGCCGCATATTGCGGTTACGTGACGCGAAGATCTTATAAAATATCGAGTGGCGCTGCTTTTCTTCTCCTTTCCTTTCCCTAGCTTTAGATTCTCGTTTATAGACAATCTAATTGTATTGGCTTGCGCGTCCCTTTTACCGTGCTTATACCTCGATCGACTAAGTCGCTAATACGTAGAGTACTATAAGGATAACTTAAAAGATAATATCCTCTTAATAAGCGAATAAATATATCTCTATATAATTTATAATTTCCTTTAATCTTTTTATAAAGCAACTCTATTTTTTTAAGGAGATTATATAATACTAGAGAGGGTTCTAAAATTAGTTAATATTTTTAAGGATATAATATAGACCGCATTAGTATATTATATAATACTCTTAATATTTCTTTAGCTAACTTTCCTATAGGTAATAGCTACTAAGGCTAAGAATAAGTTTATAACTCCTTAACTCTAATATACTAAGGAAAAGCTTATAAAGCACGTTAAGAAGCTAAATAATTCTCCCTACTATCTAGCGGTACAAGTTCTTAACCTGGAGTGTTATACGGCTTTCTTAAAAAAATTAGAACAATTATATTACCATTAAAGGAGAAAAGAAGCTTTTTAGCGTATAAAAGCTCTAGGAGAGATTCTACGAGAAAGCAATACTTTTAGGTTTAACTATGTTATACGTAACTAAGAAAACTTAAAAGTTGCCTTTAGAGTTTAAAGAAAACCTCTCTGCCTTCTATAAGGCTTGTCTTTAATATTATTTAAAATATACTTATCCGTAGAGTCTAAATAAGTTTAATAACTATATTAATAGTAGAACTAGCCTCTTTAGAATATAAGATTTCCACGACTCTTATAGCTTGTAATTAAAGTTCTTTTAATACCTAAAATAAGCGATAAGCTAGAGAGAGTGTTTTTAGGTTCTTAATATCGCGTTCTATAGGATTGTACGAGTACTACTTTATAAATACTTAAGGTATTAGAATATATAAAGGACTGGGTAGCTTATTAGATTCTAAGTATTCTCTTATAGTTATATAAAGGGTATATTATATAACACTAAAGGGGGGTAAGAGGGTATATAAATAAAAATAATTTTAGGCAAAAGGTAACCACTAAAGGCGTATAGGTGGCATAGGTAAATATATACTAACTTTAAACTTAATAAATTATAAGTTTAAATCCTACTAACGTCGTCCTTTATTAAGAATTGGGAAATATAATTATCTAGTATACTTTCCATCCTACTATATAATAGATTTTCCGGCAATATTACTATACTATAAGTAAACTCTCCTCTCTATATAATATACTTATATAATTAACTACTCTTAGAATAAGTAGGAGAGAGTAGAAGCTTTGCTAGTAATTAATATAGAGGCTTAGGTTAGGGGTGTGTTAGAGAGGTAGGTATAGATAGGGAGGCCCTTATATATAAATGCAATTCTAATTTAAAGCTGTGGGTCTCTAAATATAACTATAAGTAACCTATATTACTTATATAAGGTAGAGAGCTAATTAATGCTAGCCTTATAAGGCTTATATAGCGACTCTATATTACCTAGTAGGCCCTTACCCCTTTATTAAATATTAAAGTCTCCTAGGGTTCTATAGTGGGTGCTATGGAAATTATAAGTGGCGGGATTATAGAGCTTGATATTCGTCATACAATATAAATTCTTAGCCTGTAGTGGCGGCAGTAGGATTATTAGAGGGTAAGGATTAAATTATAGAACTGGAGGATAATAAGGAGTAGAAAAAAGTTACTAGATTTAAACTGCTAGTTCTCCTCTCTTTTTTCCTATTTTTATTTTATTTTATAGTATTTTATATAAAGAGAAGTATAAATAAAAGTGGTACTATTTTAAAGCGCTTTATAAACTCTATAAATCCATACTAATAGAAAAATTATTTATTTAATATTGGGGGGTGTATTATAAGTATAAGTATATTAAGGGTTTTTGCTAAGACTATTTAGAGATTATCCGGATAGTCTCCAGATACTATTAGCTAATAGGTCTATTATCCAAGAGGCCTATCTGGCCTATCCTCCGTAGGTTTGCCAAGACACCTATACACGTTCCCCTATAACCCCTATTTATACCCGTACTTAACCTATTCTATTCTATTTTATATCTAAATATCTTTATATTAACCACGCATAGTTACGCGTACGTAGCCTTCTTTAATTACTACCCCGTTTAGTATATTGTATTTTAGCTTATGCCTACTTCCGTAATACCTTCTTAGTAGGCGTTTTAGCTATATTACTAGCAGAAGCTAATTATATACGTTTTTTGCGTTAAAGTATAACCGGCTCTAATTTTAGTAAACTATTTTATATATATATTAGCTAATAGGATAGTAGTATTCTATTAATATATACCTTTTCGCACAACCTACCACTTAAGCAGTATCTTAAGTATATACCTTTAAAGTAAGGCCTAGAGTTCTGCTTATAAACGCGATATTTATAGTCTTACTTAATATATAGAGCGTATAACGGATTGCGCAGTATACTAGAGTTACACTTAATATTTTAGACGTAGTTATATATCTATTAACGAGCTTCTTTTATATTTTCCTAAGCACTAGCTTTTAGGGTATACTATTTATTTGCTAACGGTACTTAAATAAAAAGGCGCTTATTTATATTAATATCCGACATTATAGCTTAGGCCGTCTATATACTGCGGAGCTTATAAAGGCTATAGAAATTGCAAGAGGATAGAGGAGAGCTTTTAGGAGAGTTAGCGTTATCAAGATTGCTCTTTTTATTATTATCTAAAATCTCTAATATTTCTATTAGGTTACTATAAGAGGTAAATTAATAGACAAGACACTAAAATAGTATAGTTAATATATACGATTTAAAGGCTATCTTATACTAAACATTTTGTGTAGTAATTCTATTAGCCTACCTCTTAAGAGAAGTAAAAGCACGACAAGGATTAAACTTTTAAAAAGTAATAGGCGGAGAAATAAGCGGCTTAAAGGTAGGTAGTAAAGAGGTAGGTAGCAGATAAGTAGGCGGCAAAGAGGTAGAGAGTAAAGAGGTAAGCAGATTTCTAGCGGATTTTATAATAGTATTATTATAGTGCTCTGTTATATTTAATAAAGAGTGCTTTAGTATATATTTCCTAAAATTATATTAGAAAGCTTACTCTTTAGGTAGAGATTCTAAAGGATTAGTAAAAGAAAGAGCGTCCTTAAAAGCGGCCTTAATTTTTTTATTATTAACATCGCGTATATTAAGTTTCTTAACTAAATAGTTGTTTAATATATTTAGAGGTATAAATAAAGGCATTATAGATAGTGGTATGCTAATAGATAGTAGATAAAATAATAACGGTAAAGTTTATAATGCAGTGCTATAAGGTAAAAGATTAGTAGAAGAAGAGGTGCGGAGGTTAATTAAAGGTAAATCTCCGCGCTGCCGATTTTATTAAATTAGCTTATTAATAAATAATCGCCGCTATAACTTACCTTAGTAAATATTAACTACTTTATATATACTTACTTATAACGCGCAAATCCTTTATAATTAAGTTACTATTAATTAAAGTAAGTAGGCGCCATCTAGTTAACTTGCGAAGTAATATTAATATAGAATTACTGCTTGGCTAAGGTGCTAAAAAAGGGTTATAAGTAGATATTGTGCTTACTTAGTAAGCGGATTTCTTACTTTTAAAGTGCGTAGATATATCCTTTTATTTTTTTTCTTACTATAAGGCGGACCTAATATTAGCTAAAGGGCTTAAGGTATAGTAGCCTAAGGAGAATAAATAATATTTAGTTAAGAGGATTATAAGACACTTAAACTAAATGGCTAATATAATATAGGTTTTATAGGTTATAAGGGCTTTAAATATAAATTTTAGTATCTCTTTAGATAAAAATCTAATAGACTATTTAAATGTGTATGTAGAGATTAATACTTAATGCCTAGATATTAATTAGAGCTCTACCCTAGTCTTAGTTAAGTTAATAAATAAGTAAAACGCTAAGAAATATTAAATACTAACCTACTAAAGCTACGTTATATCTAAAACCGAGGGCGGAGATTAAGCACTAGGCTATAGGTTCTAAGCTGCGCTTAGTTTAAAGAGTAGAGATTAAATATTAGACTATAAATTCTAAGCCGCACCTAATTTAGAAGGCGGATATTAAATATTAGTACATAAATTTTAAACTACGCCTAGTTTAGAGGGTAGAGATTAAGTATTAGCCTACAAACCCTAAGCCTTAAAGTTTCCTAAAAGCGGAGATTTAGTATTATAACTTAAATCCTAAGCCTTAAGATTTAAGAGGAGTGGAGATCTAATACTGTGTTATAAATTCTAAATTTCCGGATTTCCTACTACCTGGGAACTAATACTATACTATAGATCTTAAACTTTAGAATTTTTCGTAATTGGAGATCTAGTACTATATTACGAATATTAAACCTTAGGCTTATCTAAAAATTAAGACTTAGTATTATACTATAAGCTCTAATACTCAGACTGCCCTAAGGATTTAGATTTAATGCTATACTATAGGCTTTAATATCCGGATTACTCTAAGGGCCAAAACTTAATACTATACTATAAGCTCTGATATCTAGCGCTTTAGCTACGGCCTATTTATACTTATATTACCACTAATATTAGTAAATAAACGTCTCCACGTCTTTTTTAAGGTTATACTGCTAGCTAGTGCAGTACTAGAGGGGAGGATTGGCTAAAAAGACTAGCTTAGAGTTGTATTAGCACTAGCTATATAAATAGAAGTAGTACTTCTTACTTAAGTAGAGTAGCGGGAAGTGCTAAATTTACCTTTAGTTGATTCTACTGGCCGAAAGGGAGTTAACTTTATAGTGGCTAATATATTGGCCCGTAAGTCTACGTGTTGGGGTAAGCTTTTTAACTATATTAGTAAGCCATTAGGTAAAGCATACGGTTATTAAGCACTAATATATAATTAATTGGATAAACTATTTAAAAGCCGCTATAAGTAATAAGCTTAGGTTAATAGATAAGCTACTGAACTATTACACTAACCCTATAGATATCCGTCTATACCTACTTATAGGCTAATTCCCTTCTAGTATTCTACTACTAAGTTGCTTTAGAGGGTGCTATAATGCGGCAGTTTGCCGTTGCTATTAACACTAAATTACTGCAGATTGCTGCTAATAATAGACTATTGCTAGCAGGATTATTAATAAAGCTATATTAATTTGTAATAACTACATACGGAGATAACTATAGAGATTAAACACTACGCTATAAACTAGCGCCACCTATATTTGAGCTAATAATACTATTAGATTTCTACTATAGAGCTTAAAGGCTATACTATAGATTAACACCTAGGTTATTCTAAGATGTAAACTAAGGTGGCGGAGAATTGTAATAATAGTGCGGAGCTATATTAAGAGGCTGTTAAAAATAATAAAGGCGCTATAAAAAGGGATTAAGAAGCCGAAGGTTAAGTTAAGGGTACTAAGGATATATACTAGACGATTTTTAAGCGGGTAGTTATATATCTAGAGTATATGGATATTAAACGTTAAACTATTAAGACGACTACGGTAGAGTAGTATACGTAGTTTAGGACCAGTTCGCCTATAAGTCTTAAGTTAATATAGGCTAAGATATCTAAGATATGGCTAGATACTAATAATAGCTATAAGGGCTGTAATACTTCGGTTTATAATAGTTAATTAAGGCTAGTACCCCTAGCACCTCTAAACATGGTAATACGTCTACTAGATTACAACGTAGCCTATAAGGTACTACGGCTAAAGTATTACGTTTCTTCTTTATAAATAAAGCGGATAAGTACGTCTACTTTATCTCCTAGGAAGCTGTAATCCTATTTAGGTAATACCCGCTTAAGGCCCTTATAGGTTAGCGGAGGTTGGATATAAAGTATGCGGATTTAATTATTAGACATAATATAACTAGAAATTGGACTCTAAACTATATTCTAGTATATTATATTAAGCCATTCTTTAAACTACTTCTTAATACTTTTAAATAAATCCTTAGAGTACTTACTCCTTATAATACTCCTAGTATATAGTATAATAATATTATACTCCTTATAAGCCTATAACGAATTATTATAATTAAAGTAATAATGCGGACCTCTAGATAACGGACTTACCTCCTTATATAGCTTAAGTAGAATATTACATAGATATCTAGTAGCTTTATTTATAAGCTTATATAATATATCTAAAAGCACCGCCTGTTTCTTTATATTAGTCTTTACCCTCTTCTATTTTTCTATATACTTAATTAATAAGGCTAATAATATTATATTTTTATTAAGTATTTAATCCTTTTTCTTTTAAGTATATACCTATAAGATAATATTACTATTAACTATAATAAACAAAGCTAAATTACTAGTAAAATCCGCTATCCTATCCTCTTATATTACTATCCTAGTAGTAATAAAGTTATAGCCAAGTCGGGTAGATAAAGGGGCTATAGGTTTTTAAGACTTTTACTTTAGCAGTATAATATCCATAAGAGCACCCTTATACTAGTCTTTAATAAGGATAATTATATATCTAGTAATACCGTTATATTAGGCAGCCCGTCTAAATCGCTATAGTATTATATTTAGGCTTTTATTAGGATAATAACTATATATAATAAAACGGATAATATTTAAAATATCTGTACTATAGGCTAAGGTATCTAATATAATAAGAATATAGGTAGGTAAGTCTTCTATATAAAAATTTCGATACTCCTTACTCTTGTTATATTTAGATAATATTATATAATAACTTCGCACTACTGTTTTAGCCTACTTAATGGTATAACCCTTAGCTATAAGCTATAAACGGATAGTGTTTATATATTTATGGATATAATTTTTAGTATAAAAAAGATAATTATTTTAGGAATTAATTTAGGACTTAGAACCTCTCGTCCCTTTAGCTATATAATACCTCCTATTAGATTTTAGATCTGCCTAACTAATTAATAAATAAAGGTACTGGATATCCTACTAGGCGCTATAGGTGTTTAGCTAGATAATATAAATATCTTTCTAAACCCTATAGATATTTAGCTAAGGGTTACGGATATATAATCCTCCTCTACTACCTCCTCCTTAAATGCCTCTTTAATAATAAAGAATAGTGCCTTATAATTATTCTTATCCTTCCTTTTAATATAGGCCCTAATAATAGATAGGTCAGGCCAATTAATATCCGTTTATTTAAGATCTATTATACTCTAATAAAACACCACTAGCTTTATTACCTTTATATACATTTCCTTATTAAGTATTACAGTATATATAAACTACGGCACTATTAGACTAAGTAGTAATCGGACCTTAAAGAGCTATACGTAATAGGGCCAGAAGCTCTCATCCTAGTTAGTAACTAGATAATGCTTATTAATTATAACTAAGAAAATATGCAAGTAAAAAGCGGGCTAAGTAAGGATATAGTAAAACCGTTTACTTAATAGCAACTTTAGTAATATTAGAATATACGTAAACCGCCTGCCTTAATATATTTTAGAATATCCGTATACACTTTTATTACCTCTATATATATAAATACAGGATTTACTTCTAGGATAGCCTATATTTTTAATAGCTATTTCTCTCTAATTACGTTTAAAGATAATATAATAATAGCAACGGAAGCTTAAATTAGTAATAGAATCGCCTACAAAGGTCGACGGCTTTGAAATCCGGACAAATAATTGGTGGTACAAGCGAGGGTTTTTTTTAGCGAACCCCACCGAAAATTCCTTGTCCCACTATACCTTTATTTATAACTTTTTCTAGCTCACTAATATGGGTAAACACGCTTTAGATATTGATAAAGCCGCCTTTTTAGTATATCTACAATATGCCCATTAATTAGAAGCTGCCTGTAAAGTAGGCCTTCTAAAACAGATAGTATCTAATATTAAAAAACGAGCTAAAGCCCTTAAAGCTACCAATAAAGCTTAAGGATTACCCCTACCTATACTCGCAGAGTAAGTCGCAAGGAAGGAAGAAAGTGGAGCGAAGCTAAAGATTATAGATAATAAGGTTATAGAGCTATTTAAGGCTTATACGTTAAATAAGAAGCAAAGGAAGAAGCTTTGGCATATTGTTGCTTAAGAAGAGGGGTTTTTTAATCTTCACTAATAAATAATTGAGAAGAAGCTACGAGCTCGCGGACTACGAAAAGCGAAATCTATAAAGAAGCTTAGCTTAACGGATATTTAGAGAGCTTAGAGATATGAGATTGCACTATTAAGGAAGGACTAGGGGTTAGAAGAGTGGTAGAAGGTTATATTCTTAGACGAAGCTTTAATTATTATCTCTATAAAGCGCGGCCAGTAAAATATCTCATAAATAGCTGGTTAAGAAGAAAGATATCATCCTAATTATATTAAGAGACGGTATAATAACTATTTAGAGGCTATGTTCTAGGTATGCTTTATATATAATTACAAAGGGCCCTATTATATTTACTACCTAGAGATACTAGAATAGACGGCTAAAAATAAGGAGAGGATGGAATAGCTTAATAAGAAGGAGATTATAGAGGAATGCTGAGTAGAATCTAAGGTATAAGATTAAGAAAAGGAGAGGTAGTGGGATAAGAGGGGGCAGAAGTGGCTAGTAAAGAGGGCATTATAGGAAGTCTATTAGAAGAATTATTAATTTAAGAGGACTGCAAAGCGTGGAGGAGTTAATAATATCCGGTATACGTATAAGGTTATTAAACCGCTTTTAATTCCCTTCTATAAGGAGATTACGCTCTAAAACTACAATCCTAATACCTTTAAATGCGATCGTCTTTTATACCTCTTTTAATAAGACAACGGTCCTTTACACTTAAGTAAATGGACACTAAGAGTACTGAAAAAGGCTAGAATACCTCTTCTAGAGTATATTAGAAACTCTCCTAATATAAATGCAATTAAAGGGACTTAGATACTAATAAGAATTATAATAATAAAGGAGTGGAACGCCCCTTATACGCTTAAATGGATAGATTAGGCTTAGAGGGCTAAATAGGAGTAGTTTCCATAAGATAAAATAAGAGCTTTAGTAGCTAGAACGGCCACAATTAATACTCTAATTATAGAGTGTAAAGGTAGGAATGAGTTTCACGGGTAATACTTCAATTTGTATATAAATTACTATAGTAGGGTAGGTACTTTTAGTGTTCCTTAGCCCTTTACTACTAAAAATAAGTCCCTCTTTCTATATATTACATATCTTAACACCTTAATTTAACTAGGCCGTCGACTATACGGATATAGAAGCTTAATAGCTCTATTTATCGCGCTTAACTGTTTCTCCTTACTTGCCTCCTATAAGGCTAGAAGCTTGTCTTATATATTTTATAACTACCTCTTTACTAGGGACGTAAGATCCTCCTATATATAATTATCTAGTTTCTATAAGCTCTATAAAACCTACTAGTGTTTTTATTTAACTATAATCTTCTAATCCTAATAGCTAGTGCTTTTCTTCTAAGCTATAGTGGTTTTCTATATAGATATAGCGTTAAGTAGTAGTAGAGGCACTCTAGGCTAAGGGAGAATTTTTTAAGGAAGGACCTAATTATAGCGCCTGCTAGGTGTTATAATAGCTTTAAGTAGTAGATATCTATATATCTGTATAGTTTTATCTATATTAATAAACTATTTAATAAGATATAATATATGCTTATGCTTTTAATAACGCGTTTTTTAACTTTAATAAAATTTATACTATTTAGAAGCCCTAAGCCTTAAAAAAAAGTAACTATATGTAGTAATAATAACGCGTTACGCGAATAAATGAATTAGATATCCGCAATATTAGTTTTATAGATTTTACTTACGTTTTTAACAAATCTCGCTAAAGGCTCTTAGATTATTTTAGTAAGCGACTTAGACAGCAAACAAGATAAATCTCGCTAGTACTTAACTAGTATAGCTTTATATAAAACCCCTACTAGCTTTATTAAACCCCTGCTAGCGTTATATAACCCCTATACTTATAAGCGCTGTCTTGTTTACCGTTTAAGGGCCTTTAGTACAAAAATATAGGAGGGTCGACTTATTAATAGAACGCGACACTACTAAAGAGCAATATATTTCTACTAGTTAACTATTTAACTACTATAAAAGGTAATCAATTATATTTTAAAGGCCGCTTTATTTATCTATATACTTATTTATACACTTTAGCCAATATAAAGTTCTAAAATTACAGGTCGAAATTTCTTAACGCGTCCTTTAGGTTAACTTATAAATCCTCTCTTAATGCCTTAAAGCAGGCGGTATTACTAACAGCAACGCGGCAACTTGCGCTATAACCCCCTAACTCCTCTAGCCTCTCTAACTTCTCCTAAGGCCTAGTTATATACTACCTAAATAAAATATATACTAACCTTAACTATTCTATAGCTCTGGAGGCTCGTATTAAATAGTTTTAAACCCTAGAACATTAAGCATTAGACGGAAATGCTTACCTATACTATATACTAACTCCTTAGCAAAAAAAATCCCTATACTTAGTAGGTTAGGGTACTTTATTAACTAGTTTATAAAATGGGAAATACTATACTTATTACAAAAACTAGCTTTAGTAAAAGTATTATATTCTATACTTTCTTAGTCTTAACTAGCCAGATTATAATATAGCTTATCCTATTAAGTAAACTAGGAGGGGAATAGGTTAAGTTAACTCGTTAATACCCTGGTATAAACTTATGCTTAATATTAGTGGACACAAAACCTTAGAACCCTTAACTGCTTAAGGATATTAAAAATGGTGTATATACCTATATACTACTTAGGCTAGAGTAAGCTATATCTTCTAAATTCTAAAATATCCTATAGGATCTATTTTTTTAGTATTGAGTTGGACTAGTGGCTATTAATAAGTATTATGTGCTCTACTAGTAGAAGGAGTTTTAGAGCAACTTTGCTTTAATCTATAAGCTACGCCGGTCTCTCCTATTAAGTATTATTTTCTTTAGCTGCTCTATAACTATAAATATTAAGATAAAGTAAGTAGTAAAATAGCATAGTGGGTTTTAGCTAGAGGGAACCAAACCAGGTATATTAGAAATTATTTATATGTCTATTAACCAACCGGATATCTTAATTTATATATTTCTAATACTAAAAGGAAAAATATACTGCTATAAGCAGTTATACTTCTTACTTAACTAAGCAGTTAAGTTTTTAGGCGGTGGCTTAACCCCTTAGAAAATCCTAAAAATAATTATATTTCTTAATAGTAGAAGACATATCGCGGCAGTCTTTTAGTACCTTAAAAAGTCTCTTGTTTAAAAGGGCTACTTAATACGTTTTATAAACTAGATAGTTAGGATATATATATCTTATATGGCGAAGCATAATTAGGATATAATATATAATATCTTCTATAGTAAGGAGTCGGATATTTGGATTATAGTAGCCATAACTGCTCTTAGAATGGATATGGATATTCTAGATATTTATATAGTTATCTAATAGAATTTCCTAATTATAGATAATATTGGAGATCTATAGCAGAGGTTTGGTTATATAGCAAGGGGTTATAATAAAACTAGAGTAGCTGTATTTTTTGTGCTATATTAGGCGTTTAATCGGCTAGGATACTAGAAGGAGTTAACTTAAGAAAAAGTTACCAGTTAAATAACGTTTAAGCTAAAATATAGACGTAATATACTCTCACACAATTACTAGGCAAGTTAGTTACAGCAATTATTTTCTTAGGGGAGCATTCGCGAGTCTAATTTAGATTATAATAGTAACTTATTAAACTAGTACCTTTATTTAAACTAGGAACTTAACGGTATAGCTACCAACTAGTTAACTAGTAAAAATAAAGTTTATCCCTAGATAAAGCAGGAGATTAAAAGTGGGGACTCTATAAGTAATTGTTAGAGGGCTATACTAAATAGTAACTGCTATTATAAATACCTATTTAAGTTTCTCTAGGAGGACAAATATAATCCTAAGACGTAAACTCTAAAGGCACTATAAGAGAGTTGTTATAACGGTATAGGTTATAACCCTAATTTTCTTATTATAACTACTGCGCCAACTACTCTGGTTTCCCTTTAAAAACCAACCTTAAGCTTAAAGTAAGGTATTACTCTTTAATAGCTAGCTAAGTAGTATTAAGTATAAGCAGATAAGTTAGTCCTAATAGAAGAAATATTTGCTTTAATGCCTTCTTTATATTTCTTACCTAGTCACTACTAGTGGGTAATTACACGCGCCTTTAATAAGGTTACCTCGGCTGCTAAGTTTCCAATATAAACTATAGAAGATCTCCGTAAGTATTTCCTATTAAATAAATAGAAGTATACTATAGCTTAGGGGGAGTAGCTAGTTTAGTTCCTTTACTAGAATATAGATAATATACTAGCTAAGTAGTTAGAGTTTAGGAAACCTAAGAATCTAGTATCTAGTACTAGTGACTTATTACCTATAGTTAGTAGCGCTAGTAATAGTAAGCTTATAGCTAATAAATAAAGGGTATAGGTTATAGAAAGATAAACTAAGATTAATAATAAGACTGCTTTACTAGTTATATTATAGCAAAAGAAGCTTATAGAGAACTATATACGCTTATTTGGCTTAATATTAGAATCCCCTTTCTTAATAGTAGTGCCATCTTTAGCTAGAGGAGTTACTCTATCTCCCCTTAACTAGTATAGTATGCCATCCCCTCCACTATAGTATAACTAGTCGCTAGGATAAGGTTATAGTGATTTATACTAGTTATAGTAGCAAGAAATTAAATATAAGTAGTTATAGGAACTAAAATTATAGAGTAGTAAGAGCGTAGTACTAGAGACTTAACTAATAGACTTACAGACTACTTTACTAACCAATAGTATAGAGCCTAGCTTAGAACCACCTATAACTCCTAGTAATAAAACTTATAAAGGTAGGAAAAAAAGGGTAAAGATTGTAGATTCTACTACTAATAAAATACAGCGGGGTTTAGAGGGTATAGCTTCTATCTTATATAGGCGGTTAAGATTAGCACCTATTAGTAAGAATATTAGCGGCCTAGTATTAAAAAACTATAGTAAAGAGATAAGAAATAATAGGCGGGATAGGCGTAAGCGGTTATTAATACTAAAAGCTATATATTTAGGAATATAGGAGGTGTAAATAAGAAGGGCTTAGTATTCCTAAATAGTTTACCTTTATTATATACTAGTAGGGTATAAGCAGTTAATCTCTAAGTAAACTTTTATATTAAATTAAACTAAAAAGCAGTTAAGGAATTAATTGGCCTATTTATTTAACTATTCTAAAGGCTATAAGTCACTACTTATTTATTCTAAAAACAAAACTATAGACCTATCTATTAAACTATTTACTAAACTATAATCTACTAGTTATATATATAATTCCTAAATAGCTTATAAAATATGCTCCTTATTATTATATACGTCTATAAATATAGGTCTAGGCTAACGGATTAATTAGGGAGGAGCCTAAGTAGTTAATAATAGAGGATTTTAAGTAGCTTAATTATAAGGAGTAAACTACTAAGAAAGAGGCCAGTAAGTTAAAGCAGAAGAAGTTTAAGGGGTTAAAGCTAAAGGAGTAAAGCGTCGGGAGGGAGTCTAAGGAGTTAAGTAAGGATTTATAGATATACGCAAGAGCAGTTAGATTAAGGAGTTAGGAGGAGCTAGTTAATTTACTAATAAAGGTATACTATTATACCACTTTATCTAGTCTAAAAACTAAGCTACCTATTTTTTAAAGTTACCAGTAAACCGACTAACCAGTTAACTAAGACTTAAGATATTATTAAAGGAAATTAATAACGTGCATATTATATTACTATATAGCGGTAACTTATTAGAGAACAGATTAAGTGGTTATACTTAATAGTTTAGTTAATTATAAGTATTAAGACTCGCCGCTACTATATATTAAGGTAAAAGAAACGCTAAAGCAGTTAACCCACACATAATGCCAATTATAATAGCACCTTAATAACTCGCTAGATTAAGAAGATTAGTCTAACATTCCTCTATTGGATAGACTAGTAGTAGTTAGGTAGACGTGCTTAAGGCTACACTATAAAATTCTAAAGCACCACAACCATAACTAGTTAATATTAGAGTACTCTTATTAGTTAATATTCGACCTATAAAAAAGGTATATAGCTATTATTGCCTCTTTCTAAGAGGCGTGGGCTTCTTATTATCCGATAGCTTAAAAGGGTTAAACTACTGCGACTCCTATAAGGCATATAGACGTTATTATCTCTCCCTAAAAAGCGGGGACTGCTTATTATCTAACTACTATAACTGCTATAACTAATAAGATTACCAAGACTACTCTTAGCCAGCATTACCCTTATCCCTATTACTGCTAATTATAATTAATTTACCGGTATTCTTACCACTCTTATTACTACTAATTTAAGTTAGCTTACTTAAGAGGCTAAAGCAAATAGTATATAACTAGAGAGGCTAACAGCGGTTAACTAGGTCACGGTTTATATCCTAGGTTAACTACTAGCCTACTTAACCTCTATAAGCAACTGCTACCTACCTATTTATAGCAACAGTATTAGAGGGGCCTATTAACTAGTCCTTAATATTATTTAGAGTTACTATATCTATACCCTTAGGTAGAGTTTAGTCGCGGAGCCTATTAGGGTAAAGGTAAAGTAATAGCTATTAAATCTATAACTTTAGAAACCTAGTAGTATATATCTTAAATAGGTTAAGACAGAGGATATTAAAAAAGTTAACATTAAGGAGAGAGGAGTTAGGACGGCTAGCGAAGCCATTAGGATTATAAATACTAACTATAATAAGTAATCTACTATAAGCAGTTAGTAAGACGGTTTTCTTAAGATAATAATATAAGAGATATTAGGTATAAACCGTGCAGTAACTTAAAGGGGTAGATTATAAGGAGTAAGGAGTTAGTAAGTAGTTATTAACTATAGTAAATAAGGTAAAGAGAGTAAAAATAAGGGTAGTCTTTAACTAGTAGTTATAAAAGAAGTGGCAAATAATAAGCTAAATAGGTGGTTAAGGGTTTAAGGGGGTAAAGTGCAGTAGTTAAGTTAAGTGAAGTTAAAGTAAAGCAGTTAATAACCTCTATCTTTAGTATTAAATATATTATTAATTATCTCTATATAATCTTTAAGCGCTAATAGCTTAGTAGTAGTAGTAGATTGCTCCTTATCTTTAGACGAAATAGAAATAATCTTATTAGGTATAGTAATATTTTAAAGATTAAATAAGTAAATCTTTTCTTTAAGAAGCTCTATACTATTAGTAACAATATTAGTAAACTTGAATTAACTATTATAATTGCTATTAACTACTCGGATATATATATAACCCTTAGCCTAAAAATAGTGTATAAGACTAAATATATTAGCAAGTACTAACTTTTTACTATATTTAGAATTGGCTCTTTAACTAAATAAAGTCTCTAGTATAGCACGTAGTTAAGAAATATATAAACTAGAAAGCGCAACCTATTTAAATTTTTTATTTTTATTTTTATATCCGATTGTATTATACTACGTACAATACTGCGCATGCAGCCTCTAGGCTATGGCGCTATAGTTCTATATACATAAATCCTTTCTAGGCAGCTTAATATATACTAGTAGCTATGTCCTAGTAGTTTATAAACTCCTAAACTAGGAGTTTATAGTTCCTTAGTAAACCCTAAGTTCCTACAACTACTAGGGAATAAGAAAACAGTAGGAAAAACTATGAAATCCTAACACCTATCCCTGTCCTTTTGCAATTTATTCTGTCCTTTTACTCTCTAATATCTTTTTAAGAGCCTAGTAGGAGTTGCCTCCTTCTAGAATCCTATCTGTTTTATTCTTCCATAGAATCTTCTTCACGTACTAGTTTAGCTGCTTTAAGAGTCTTACAGTCTTTACTATTAGCAAAGTGTTTTTCTTTACAATTAATGCAAAGAGGGGTGGTATGCTGGCAAGGCTTGCCTGTTATTATACAGGTAGAACAGGAATGGTCTTTAGATAAATGTGCAGCCGTACAGTACCTGCAGGCCCTAGTAGAGCACCTGTCTCCTATATGGCCAAATTTTTGGCAGCTCGTACACTGCGTAGTAGGAGAGACTTCGAGGTACTTTACTACCTTAGTAGCTGTACCTGCAATTGATATCTCTTTTTGCTTAAGGATTTCTTGTCTTTTTTCTTCGCTCTCTATAGTAAAAACTATAGAGCCAAATCTGGTCTGTGGATTGTGTCTTTTTTCACTAGATGAGATCCATCTAGGTAGTCCTTGTATCCTTATAGGATTAAAGGTTTCGATTTCTTCCTTTAGGAGCTTAGAGCCCCCTTCTCCTAGGAAAGGTAGGGTAGGAAC